>Ga0214919_10001261_pt1 | contig 41979 bp, 36 predicted proteins | sample LL1503_MetaG_FD_177994 | JGI IMG/M metagenome (GOLD analysis project Ga0214919, IMG submission 177994) | Freshwater microbial communities from Lake Lanier, Atlanta, Georgia, United States - LL-1503 | ecosystem: Environmental > Aquatic > Freshwater > Lake | place: USA: Georgia | collected... | reverse complement strand
GGAGGGATTTTAAGGGAACCGTAGGTTCCTTTAGTAAGGGAGGGATTTTAAGGGAACCGTAGGTTCCTTTAGTAAGGGAGGGATTTTAAGGGAACCGTAGGTTCCTTTAGTAAGGGAGGGATTTTAAAGGAACCGTAGGTTCCTTTAGTAAGGGAGGGATTTTAAGGGAACCGTAGGTTCCTTTAGTAAGGGAGGGATTTTAAGGGAACCGTAGGTTCCTTTAGTAAGGGAGGGATTTTAAGGGAACCGTAGGTTCCTTTAGTAAGGGAGGGATTTTAAGGGTATACGAAGTGAAATCCGTAGGTTCCCTTAATTATAATATAACAAAAACAAAATATAAAAACAAATGCGTTTGTTTTTATATAATCTCTCATTATTCATCCAATAAATGAACGAAGCAAATAATGTATTAACCATTAAAACTGTCCAAATCCAACCTATTCGTAATATGATTACGGCAATCAAGGATATTTTGACAGATGCTACAATTACATACACCAAGTCTGGACTTAAAATCATCAATTTCGACAAAACTCATACAATCTTGGTCAATGTTATTTTGCACGCCCATAAATTCGAAAAATATACGTGTAATCCGGATAAAATCATCGTTTGTGCAAATACCCTGCATTTGTTTAAAGTGATTTCAACCATGTCGAATGATGATACGCTATCAATGTACATTGATAATGATGACTATCATGATGGGATTGTTTCGCATTTAGGTCTCCAATATGATAATGGGGATATTAAGCAATGTTATAGTCAGAAATTGCGTCTAATAGAGCCCGATACGGAGGAATTGGTGGTTCCCGATGTAGAATACAGTACAGTCATTAATTTGCCGACGGCTGATTTTCAAAAGATTATCCGCGATTTGAATGGTATTTCAGACCGTATTGAAATTAAGTCGGTCGGTAATGATTTGATTTTTTCATGTGAAGGTAATTTTGCCAGCTCTCGCATTTTTCGTTCAGAGTCGGATGGATATATGGAGTTTATTCAGAAGCCTGATGCGTCAGTGATTATTCAGGGCGAATTTTCATTGAAAAGCTTGGCACATTTTATCAAATGTACGCCGTTGTGTAGCCATTTAGAAATGTATTTAGGCAATGATTTGCCATTAATTGTGAAATACGATGTGGCATCTTTAGGCGAAATTAAATTGTGTTTGGCGCCTTTGCCGCCATCTTAATTAAGGGATTAAGGGAACCGTAGGTTCCCTTAAAATCCCTCCCTTATTACACCTTTGCGCATTTGTAATGCGCATGGTAACGTTTCCTTTGCACTCATTTCCGCCGACTTTGTCGGCGGTTGAAATGTGCAAAGGTGTAAAAGAACCTACGGGCTGACTACTGCGTAGTGGTAAACCCTTAAAATCCCTCCCTTCATAATTTCTTGACATACTTAACCAAATAAAATCCTACGGATTTACTATGAAATGCTTGGTAAAATAAAAATTACGAGTTTAAATAATTATATGATTATATTATAATAAGATTTTACTCATCATATATAATTGAAGAATTAGATGTCGAACTTTAAAAAAGCGTACTTTGAAATAAATAATTATTACGATGATTTTTTTATTATTGAAGATATACTTAACAAAAATGAATTTGATGCTGAAGACAAATATAACGCATGGAAAGAGACAAGTAAACAAGCTATACAAATTATAAAAGAGTATAACCCAACGGATAAAGAGTTACGGGATTTATGGAAGGCCGTTAAAATAGACTTGGTGGAAAATTATCCAAGTAAGTTTAATAGTAAAATCTTGGAAGACATGGAAAAACCAGACACGCAGGGATCTAACGTATCGATGCAGAACAATTCGTCGACCACGACAGCAGTAGTATCGACTAGAGACAACCAGTTTACAACATGTGGCCGCATCACTATAGATTTTGAAGGTACAAGACAGTCTAAGCATTATGAAACTGAAATTAAAGGTACATATACTATAATTGCTTCAAAAAACAATTTATATCACAATTCTAAGTCTAAATTATATTTATATCTCGATAATGATAATGATAATAATTATTATATTTTAAAAATAAGACATGACCGATTAAGATATTATTTACAAATGGTTGCATTAACAATGAATGGTAGTATGTATATTGCTAGACATAAATCCGCGTTTAAACGAAGTATTAAAGCAATGGGTCGTATGGGTATGAAAACTGCCAGAGCAATAGGTCGTGAATTTAAAGAAACGTTTTTGACACCAGATGTAAGTGATATTAATCCAGGTGATAGAGGACAATCTCGTAGTAAAAAAACACGAGAGGCTATATTTGGTGGAAATAAAAAAGTTGATGATAATGTCGATGGACAATTACAAGAGAAAATTGATATTATAATTAAGGAAGTAGAACCTGAAATATATCAAGTTGCTAATATTACACAAAAATTCGGGGTCTTTAAACTCACAACTAAAGATTTTAAAAATATGAATAAGTTTAGAGAATATGATTTTAAAATGGATAAGGATAAATCAAAATGTACTATTACTATAACATTATCTGAAAACACGCAAGATGGTGGAAAATTAAACAGACGAACCATGCGCCGTCATAAAAAAACTCATAGAAAAAAGCAGTCACATAACAGAAAAACAAAATAATTATTTATATAACCATTTATGGTAAATATTTATATAACCATTTATGGTAATATAAATTCACAGTTATTATAATTTTTTAAAACTCAGGCGCATGCTTCTTAAACAAGCATCCCTGCTTCGATAAATTGGTAATAGGTATAATAATATTAGGATCTTGGACAGTGCAATTCACTAGCCAAATTTTAATTATACAAAAATTCTTTTTGGGCGAGATAGTAATTCCATTTATCAAGGAATTGTGTTTTTTGTCTAAACACAGCGTTTCACCGCACAACGCATAAAAGAGGGTTTTCCAGACTGCCGGTACTTGTTTATTTGCCACTTTGAATGAAAAACATCCACCATTACGGTTTTTAGGGTCCTCCCACATCGGTGTAATTCCACTGCGCATGACAAACAACATACAATATTTCACAATATTCTCGGGCAGTCCTTCATTAATCGCAATCAATTGCTCGGCCGTATTCATATTGCCAGAAATGATTTTATAACTAGAAAGGTCCCAATTCTTATCGTGTGGTAAATGGTAATACAAATTCCATTTACCAATCAGGTTGTGTTGTGGGTTAGGAATACTCATTGTATCCATTGTATCTTCGCCCGTAATATATTAACAGATAAAAACTTTAAATAGTTTCCTCAATAGGATAACATAAACCGAATAAATTATATACATTTATTGAATTTGACTAACTTATTGAATTTGACTAACTAATCCATCATCTTCATCCACGATCAAATATTCTCGGCTATTCAATTGAAATTGATTAATATTATTGTCAATCAAATGAATAGTATAATTCAAATCAAACTCAAATCGTTTATTTTGATATGCCAAAAGTCTATACACAAAAGCCGGTGAGAATAGTTGATTACCAACTAAATACATTTCCTTGGGAATATTCAGCATAATTTGTTCAGACATTTTAGGATTACTATATGTCACCGATAATAGTCCATATGACGATTCAACTATATCTAATTTTGGTGCATCATTATCTCCAACATTATTACCCAATTTACATAATCGTACAGTATATGCATCGCCAGTTTTCATCACAATTATAGTATCTCGACAACTTTGATTTTCATTTGCATCAAAAGGAGAGACACCCGTGAAAGCATCGACAAATGATTGTTTAAGTTCATCTTGACCCAGATTTTGTAATATTTTATATGTTTCAAAATAAATCGTATCATTATTATTGGCATTGTATTTAGTCGTGCATACATTTATCCAACTGTCGGCCTCAGGTTCGCGCAATCGTCGTTCAAATAAACGTACTACTTGTTCATATACATTATAAATGTAGTCAGCATATACTCGTACAACATAATCGCTATCATATAGTTGTTGAAGCCATTGCTCCACCTTCAAGCATGTTCCGCTCCATAACCACAGCAGATTAAGTGCAATTTTTTGTACGAATGCATTTTCACAAAATGCTGTCCAAATTTTGCAAATTGTAGTCCAAATGTTGCAAAATGTGGTCCATAGATTAGTTATCCAAACAAAAGCATTATATATAAAATAATGCAGTCCATTGAATGCATATATAACTGGAATAGACACATATGTGTATGTGTTTGACATATTATGAATAACTTTTTCGAAATCTTTATATCCAGACATATCAGTAGAAGTTGAGCTTGTGTCAGTCATTATTAATAATTTAGAATATTATAAGTTAAGTGTATTGTCATAATATATTTAAATCAATTTTATATTTATATTAGCTTGATAAATATATTATACATGAATAATAAATATATATCAAAATAAAATATATAAAATGAAAATATATAGCTTTTATATTAACATTTTATAGTAGCATTTTATAGTAGCATTTTATTATGATAAATACTACGTTTACACTAACTACTGCATGTTTTAAACTAAATAATGATGGTCGTTCATTGAATGAAGTATTAGACGCCACTAATTCATTAATGGCAATCTCAGTATATTTGGTAATATACGGAGATAAAGAAACAATTCCCATTTTGCGACAAAAACGCGAACAATATGGAAATGGCCATTGCACAAAATATATTGAACTTGAAAAGAATGATTTGTGGAGTTTTAAGTATTTAGATATGGTAAAACAAAATCGCGAAAAATATTGGCCAACTCGTGATGAACGTACTAGTGCTGAGTCGCATTTAATTGTATGCAATAAAGCCGATTTTATTTTGCAAACTATCGAAAGTAATCCATTTAATACCACCCATTTTGGATGGATAGATGCATTTTTGGGAAAAGATACTATTCGAATTTGTAAAAAATATCATATTCATTTTTTGCCTAATTTATTAAATCAAGTAACGGATGATAAATTTCATATTCAAGTATTGAATGTATATGATAAAAAATTCAAATTACCCGAAAATAAGCGCGAATATTATTCTAGATATCATTTTGTAGTTAGTGGTGGTTTTTTTGTATGCGGAGCAAGAGCCGGAAAGCTGATTTTGCCTCGTGTAAAAGAACTATTTGTACAAACTACTGAAATGGGATATGGACATGGTGAAGAAATGTTATTTTTTGAAATATTGGATGAATTTCCAGATGATATTGTACGAGGTTATGGCGACTATAATGAAATTATGAATAATATTTTATGCCCAACTGTAAATGTTCATTATATATATTGGGTGCCATTGAGAGGATATATTAATTTTGGGTATTATAGTGAAGCATTTGATTGTTGTAATGCGGTTTTGAAATCGTTTTTAATTAGGTCGAATTATAATATTACCGAAGATACGTGCAAATCATTTGATGTTGAAAAACAGATATTTTTATATATAGTTGAGGATTATAAAAATGCTGCAAGTCATTATAAACCAGAATTGATGAATTATTACGATAAGTTTCTTAATTTTTAATAAGTGATGAATATTTACACTTTTGAAAGATTATTTTTATTTTTGCATATTTGATATGCAAAAATATTGTGCATACATATGAATGCTAATTTTTATATTGATATTTTCTAAATAATTTATAATCTACAAATAAATAAATGACTTATAAAAAAATAAAATACAATTTTTTGTATATATTTTGTATAATTTTAATATTGACCTTATTCATTTATTATTTTACTCGACATATTTATTTTACAGAGACATTTCAAAATAATAATCCATCATATTTTATAACAACATTGTGTATTGGTGATAAATTTGAACCTATTAGAGAGCATTGGCAAAAACGAATTAATGAAAAAACTACAAATGCAGAGATTGTTATTTTAGATGAAACTAATATGAAAGAACTTGTAGATATTGATGATAGTAATATTTCTCGAGATGATTATGCTTGGTGGGATATTTATAGATTAAAACATAATATTCAAATATTGCAAAAATATAATATTCCTGTCGTACATTGTGATTTAGATTTAATAATAGAGAAAAATATTACACCAATAATTAATATGGATTATGATATGATAATTTCGACTGAACATTATGGTGCAAATGCAATGCCAAAAGATTGCAGTTCCAAATTAGGGTTTGGTCTATGTACTGGGTTTTATATTTTAAAACCAACATGTATTGATTTCATACAACAGATATATGAGCATATGTTATCTAAAAAATATAATTCATATAGCGACCAAATAACATTGATGAATTATATTACTAAGCATTCTGATTATACAGTAACGGATGAACCAATTATTTTAGAAGGGTCGAATGTTGAATTTCATAATAAAATTATATATATAGATAATATCAAAATTTGTGTTTTGGATTTTGATTTGATTACACGCGACCCTATAAAAAATAATAATCAATATGGTAATCATATTCATATTGAAAATGTAGGAGGAACGCAAAATTTTATCCGATTTTTTTATGAACAGTTGGAAAATTTACCTTCAACTACTGCATATTATTAGGGAAATCGTAAGTTGCTAAAGACCCTTCCCTTTTGTGTGCATAGTAAATGCACAAAGATATAAATCAGCTACAAAAATAACATTATCTAGGTCATTTTATACCTTTGCACATTTTAATGCGCAAAGGTGTAAATATTTATCAATGCAATAGCAGAACCCCTTTTTATTGTAGGGGTCTTAAGAGGGCGCAGACCATTTATTGTAAGGGATCTTAAGGGGGGCGCAGCCCATTTATTGTAGGGGATCTTAAGGGGGGCGCAGCCCATTTATTGTAGGGGATCTTAAGGGGGCGCAGCCCCCTTAATTAAATATCCAAAGAAATCGTATTCCTATCCGACTTTTGTTTTCGGCGATTATTAGAACGTTTTGGCATCACATTATTTTGACTATCTCTCAAAGATGAGATACTAACCATGGAGTCGTTCTCATCAACAGTGGTAGCAAACATTTGATTTAAATGATTTTGCTGTTGTTGTGATTGTTGTTCATGAATATTTATCTCTTTTGTTTTTAGTCCAGATAGAAGTCCATTCAAATCCATATTCTGAGGTCCGCGCATTTCTTGACGAGGGCCTTGCATAGAATTTGCAGGAGGTTGCTGTGGAGGAGGTTGGCGAGTTGAACGGTCCTGTTGCATCACATTTTCATAATTATTTGTCAAATCTACACCTCCTTCCTTAAACATAGTTCCTCGACCCATGGAAATATCGGGTCGGTTTCCAGGAGCCTGTGTAAAATGCATTCCTGGTCTAGCCGGAGGCGCCTGTGTCTTCGTTTCAATGGGTGCAGGAGGAGGACCAAAAGACGTCTTGGCCTGCTCTTCCGGATGCAAAACATTATTCACAAATCCAAATCCAGGACTATTTTGGTTCATGCTCTGAACAGTAGCATTCGTAAACATCTTCATCAATTCGGGACTTTGGCGAATGACATCATTAAATCCGGGTGTAGCAGTTGAAAGGGCTTTATTGGTTATATTTAGTACTGCTGCACTGAACCCTAATCGCAATAAGAGTGAGATTTCGGGTGATAATTTGCCGCCCTTGTATTTTTCATGCAACTCGCTAAAAATCTCCTCATAACTCTCAATATCCTCACTAATTTGCTCACCCCATCCATCCAAATTCAGGCCAAAGGGGTCAAACACCGCATTTGCATATTCCAAAGAATTGACAAAAGTCATAAACCACCAGCCTTGGAGTTTCACGCCATCCTTTTTGCGTTTATCATCCATAACAGTCTCATATTCATCCTCGATTTCTTCGTAAGAAGAGTCCATGGTAAAATGACTGCTGTGTTTTGTTTGACCTTTTTCATACCATTCGTCCAATTTCTTGAGCATGGCGCGTTTCTTTCTGCGCTTTTCTCTATCAGACATTCTGGGAGCATTTGCACCGGGAATATCACCCATTTTGCCAAATCCATCCCATGTCTTGGTCGTACCAATACTCTCTTTAGTTGCTTGCCCCAAATTAGAGCCGCTGTCATCATGGCTCGAAGAAGAAGAATTAGCGGGAGTAGCCGATTTGCTCCCTCCTCCCCAATTAAATAAATTCGAAAAACCACTCAATGTTTTCGTTTCACCTCCACCACCACCAGATTTTGATTTTTCGCCAGATAATTCATTCAATTCATTTTCCAATCGGTCTAAATCGCCTAAATCTACATTTGTATTTGTAGAACCCGACATTTTCTTTTCATTCATCAATAATTCAATTCCAGGGCCAAAATTGACCGATGGTTTTGGATCATTCATTTCATCTTGGAAACTAAATGTCACAGGCTCAAGGTCGTTTAATCCAATATCAATGACTTCCATATTTTATTTGTTGTATTGATTATATTCCTTAAATTCGACTTATGATAACTATACAATATTTATTTTTAAGTTCTCCGCATATGATATTATTTTTTCACGTTTCAAATACCATATACCTTGCAAGAAACAATCGGCTAAATCATCCTTCTTTCCTGAATTACTAAAGTTAGTTGTCCAAGAAGGAGAAGTTAAGTCGGGATTTTCTGTCAAAAAACGGGTACATATTTGAATACTATCGATTTTGTGTTGTTTATACTTTTCTTGGACACTGACTGAATTATCACAAGAGTTATCTTTGTCAGATTTATCTGGTACAACTACTAAATCTTTGAGTTTATTTGCCGATGAAATATATTCGATATGTATCGACTGATTGTTTTGTTCTTGCATAATATAGTATTGTGTAAGCATTCCTTGGACAGTTTTCATCCGACCAGCTAAAGGTGATATTTGGTTTTCCATAATAATGTGACAATTCGTATCAGTTAGTCTCGTATCAGTTAGTCTCGTATCAGTTAGTCTCGTGTCAGTTAGTTGATTTTGCGAAAGCTCATTTAATCGGTCGCGCATATTTCTGCCAATAGTTATTAAATCAACTTCACCTGCACCTTTACCCTTTTTAACCAAGATTGGAACAAAACAATGCTCTTGGAAATAGGGCAATAAAACGTCTAAACATGCTTTCTTGGTTTTGATAGTACTTTTTTGACTTTCCGAAAAAATGGGATATTTGATTGTTCCTAAATGTATTAATTCCTCCTTGGACAACTTTTTCAAAGATGGAGGACTGATTTCTTTAGTTGGAATAATATAACCAAGATTTTCAGAGGCGTGTTTTTTAGCATGCATTTCGCAAAATGTTTGGTCCCTTTTTTCGTACTTGGCCGATTTTCCACATATTTTGATAATATTGTTTGACAATATCGCCTTCTTTTTTGCCGGTTTTCCGGCCAATTGGCAAGAGCATGTTTTCTTGATTATCGTGTTTTCTAGGTCCATTAAATTCAAAATATTCCAATCTTGGACACTTACTGTTTTATTCTCTGGTGAAATGGTGAAAATACAATATGCCATGTTTTTAATACCTATATCAAAACTGATGAGTTTCATTATTATAGCAGTTAATTATAAATTAATGTTTGATATATTTATGCAGTTATATGGCAATATAAATAATTATATCAGTTGTAATTATATAAGCATTTAAATTTATGCCACCTAGGTTAACTAAATATAGTAAATATAGTAAAAATAAAATGAAAAGGTCAAACAATGTACATAACGAAATAGTTTTGGATGTGATAGAGCTGGACCCACTTGTTGATGAAAGAATGGATTTACCGGGTTCTTTGTTAGGGAGGGATTTTCAAAGTGAAGCATCGGGTTCTTTGTTAGGGAGGGATTTTCAAAGTGTACCGGGTTCTTTGCAAGGGAGGGATCGTAAGGGAACCTACGGTTCCCTTAATAATGAATGTTTAATTTGTCTAGAAATCTTGGACAATGACCAGAAAAAAACGATAGTGTCCAAGAATGCACTATTCGAATATAGCTCGGGAATTGAGTATTATATGAATTGTAATTGCAACATACATATTCACGAAACATGTATGATGGATTGGATAAAACAACGTCAAAATTGTCCAATATGTTTAACTAGTATGTGTAAATTTGAACGATGGGTAATTATACGTAATTTGGGAGTAATAATTATTGTTACTGGAGCATTTATGTGTGTATTATTAACATTTATGAATATTTTGAGCATTTTTATATTTACATCTGTACCAAAATACAATTAACCCATTAAATTTTTAAATAATTGAGCTTGGGTAATTGCAGGTGAAGTTTTTCTAGCATTCAATTGTTCGCGCGATAAATACATATCTTTCAAATCACTATTGGCATATCCTTGGGGTTTAGCCGTATCCATATAAGACGAATAATTGTAAGGTGTATGAGTAATTGGGTCTTGATTACCCATTTCACCTGGTAAAAAACGTTCAAAATACCCAACATCATTACATGCTTCTCTGAAATTCTGCTGAGCAATACTCGTCGAATTTTCAGTTAAAAATTTGCGATATTGCCAATTGGATTTAATGCCGTTTTGATGAATTAAATTGGCATTTAATATCGATTCTGGCTGGTATGAGGCAATTAATGCGCGACCATCAGTCATCATGGGTGGAAATTCGGGATAGACCGGATTTGTGTCATAACCTAGTTTTGAGCGAGGTAGAGTTTCATGAATGACGGGAAATGCACATGAAATTGGAGAGGATTGTGGATAAGAAAACATTAATTATATATTATACTATACACATATAATTAAGGGATTAAGGGAACCTACGGTTCCCTTAAGATCCCTCCCTAATTAAAGGAACCTACGGTTTCCTTAAGACCCCTACCTACCTTAGTAGTTCTAATAACTGGGGTTTTTTCATTTTACTAACATCAGTCGCTAAACCTTTTGCTAAAACTAATGATTTTAATGCGGATAAACTATATTTTTTATAGTCATCAAAATTAGAAGAAGATGATGTAGAAACTGGTGTATTTTCAGTTATAGATAAAGCCGATGTATCTACCGCAATATTATCAGCAGTAATAGCTGAAACAACTGATTTGTCGTCATTATCAACTTCAATTATATCAGTTACAATATCTACTTCATTATTTGCTAAACTTTCATCAATATTTATAGTAGGTACTTCTAATAATTTACTAGATGGTTCGATGATTTCGATATTTATCGAATTTTCATCATCAGATACAATGACTTTAATATTATCATCGGTTGGATTTTCTGCATAGTGTTCAGACAAGTCATCATCACTATCATCGTCATCAGATAAACTAGAGCTGGAACTGGAACTATCATCATCATCATCCGCATCCTCCTTATCATCCTCATCTTCATCATCACCATCATCCTCATCACCATCATCCTCATCATCTTCCTTGACCGTATTTAATGCCATAGATGGAGCATCAACCATTCGATTAAACATATTATTTAAATTTGATTGCGGGGCTTGTGTTGGGAATGCAAAAGGCATTGTTGGCGGACTGCGTTGCAATACAATTGTTTTTATAACACCCATTTCTTTTACCATATTATTCATAATATCAAACATCGTATCCCCTTTTTGTTCAACAGCACTAAGACGTTGTTTAAAGTGATATACCAAGAGTAAAATTAATATAAACGTAATGCCTAAACTAATGAAAAAGAAAGTTTCGATGAAATTAAAAACGCCCATTTTTATACTAATATTATAAATTATCTAATATGTTTTAACGAAAGAGAGATATACTATTTTGTAAAAATATTATGTACAAATATATTATACGTAAAATTATTTGAATAATGGGTAAATCAAAAAAGGGTGGATCAATCAATAATAATGATGAAACAGATACAAACGTCGGATTTAATACAAATTCTATGCCGTATGAAAATGAAATGAACAGTGTTTCAGATACTGATAATATGTCTAAAGGTTGGACACATTATATGTCTCCTCAGAATTTAGCCATTATTATATTAGCAGTACTATTGATTTTATCATTTTTAGGAGTAAATATATTAATCATTTTTGGCGGAATAATACAATTTTTAACAGCATTAATTGGTCCATTAATATCGAATGTATTGAGTATATTCGGCTATACTACTGGAACTATAATTAATGGAACGGCAAATATAGTTTCAGATACGGCTAAAACGGGTATTGATATTATGGATGGAACCGCACATTCTGTTGGTAATTTATTTCGCGGTGCAAGTAATGTGAATGGTAATTTACCGGTTCAACAGCAATTGGATGGAGAAATGTTAGCGGCAAGTCCGTTAATAATAGAGCAACCCATTCCAGTAGAAGTGCCTAATTTTGACCAAGCATTGAATACTCCTTCTGTATATGTGCCAAATAATCCTGTATCTGATGAAGTTAGTAGTTTAATACAATCTGCTATTTCTTCAAATAAATCATCTTGGTGTTTGGTAGGTGAAAATGCTGGACGTAGAGGATGTATTACAGTACAAGACCCGACACAATGTATGTCGGGTCAAGTGTATGATAATCAACAAGATTGTTTAAATTTGCAACCGGATAATGGTCTTAATGGTCTTAATGGTCAAAATACTAGCCAACAACCAAATCAACTGCAAAATCAACTTGCACCACCATATGCTAATGGTACAATGAATTGGGGTTTGCCACCACCACCTCCACCGCAATTTTATGGAGTGCAAATGCGGATGCAACCTAATCCTATTATGCAACCTCCTCCTATGCAACCTCCTCTTATGCAACCTCCTATTATGCAACCTCCTCTTATGCAGCCAAATATGGTAAGAATGCAACCTCCTATGCAGCCAAATATGAATAATATGCAACCTCCTCCTATGCAGCCAAATATGAATAATATGCAACCTCCTATGCAGCCAAATATGGTCAGAATGCCACCAGTATATAATTAAATAAAATTACAGTAAATATTTATTTATTCATAAGTTTCTTTAGAAAATTGAAAGGTCAATTTCAAAATTATTTAATGATACTTTTCTCACAAAGAATATCATTATCAACTTTCCAGCTTATAACAATGTCTTCTCCACTAACTCAACAATTATCGGCGGCTCCTATGCCAGGGCGCATTCAGCGCCAGGATACAGTCCATTTACAAAAGCCCACTCCAGAAATGGTACCAGTACCATTACCAGTACCAGTAAACCCTAAAACCCGTCTTGAACTCAAGGAAACTGACTGGACCAGCATTTACATTCCGCAAATTCCAGATACACTCTATTTGGATGGCATGATTGGACGAGAAGAGGATGGAACAACACCAATGCACGAATTTGTTTTGGAATGGCTAGTCCAAACCAATTTGGAATTAGGGCAAGTTAGTCGCATTGACTATGTAACTAGACAAAGCGTCGGAAATGCCCCTCCAACAAAATCAGCATTTGTACATATGTCTTATTGGAATGACACTCCGCATGTTCGCAATTTTCGCCAAACATTAGAAACCAAGGGTGCGTGGAAATTGGCCAGCGCCATTGACAAAACGCGAAACAATAAGGTCTTGCAGATTATGGATACAGTGGGTGGCAAACCAGTCCCAAGATATTTGTCTCTCAAAATCAACGTAGCGCCTATTCCGACGGCCGATGCATCACTCAATGTACACCAATTGGCAACTGCAAAAGCTGCATTGGAGCAACAAGTCGCGAATTTGACTGAGGCATACAAAAAACTGGAGGCTAAGTCTAATCTCAGCAATCAGCTGATTGCTGAATTAAAAGATGTCAAAAATGATGCATTCGAATTGGAAATATGTTTAGCGCGCATGCTGGACCGCGTTCGTCCCGATTTAAGCAGAACATTTAACCGCCATTATCATCACGCATTTTCATTCACAATGCCTGGCGACGAAGACAGCGATAATGATGATGTGGAGTATGATGATGCACATCCGGAGCCGAATGGAAGCAATGATGATGAGGAGGACGAGGATACTCAATATGTCGGGGCAGAGGCAATAGTGTAAGCGGATGCAACAATGTAATATAATCAATAAAAATACTGTAAAATAATATAATCAATAAAAATAATAAACTTATAAAAATATGTATATTTTGTAAAATTGTATTTTTATTTGTGTGAACATATTTTTATTTGTGTGAACATATTTTTATTTGTGTGAACATATTTTTATTTGTGTGAACAGACTATGTATATGGACTAGGAGGTGGACGCTGAGCCGGTTCTCTTACAAATAAGTATACTGCAAATAAAAACCACATGGTTTTTTTATAATGGTCATCATCATTGGGCCAATTATTATTATAACTATAATGTTTAACTAGTATATTTTTTGGCAATGGATTATGTTTTTTGAGACGATGAAATAATGGACGAAACATTTTATAGATGTTATTATGGATATGTTATTATGGATATGTTATTATGGATATGTTATTATGGATATGTTATTATAAATAGTTTATATTTATAATAATCAATTTTAACTGATAAATTTACTCAAAGGGGAGGGTTCTTAAGACTGTGAAACTACCGTAGGTTCCATTAACCTTCATAATACCGAATAAAATCCTACGGATTTACTATGAAATGATCGGTATTACTTGATATTTTATGACTAAGCGCAGTAAGTGGATGTTCGCTCTGCGAGCGAACATTTACCACGCAGTGGTCATAAAATATTGAAGGTATACATTTATCTTACTACTACGAAGTGAAATGACACATGTGTCATTTACTGCGCAGTGGTACGATAAAGGTTAAAGAGGATACATTATCAACACCGTTATTCCCATAATTATCAATATTATTCCAGCAATTTGTTTCCAATTATATATTTCTTCAAATACAAAATATCCAATTAAGAACAAACAAATCATCGAAATTGATTTGAAAATAATATAATTCATCGAAGGCGTGTTATGATTTTTATCAGCATCAATAATTAATAATGTACCAAGTAATGCAAAAATAGATAAAATAGACAGTGAAAATAATTGACTATATGTTAATCGACAACAATTTTTATAAGTTTTAACAACTGATTTCGGGTCAGATAAATATAAATACACAAAATACATGCTCATTGCAATTGTAATAAAAAATCCATTAATGAATAAATAATCATGCGATTCTAATGTATTCAATACATGTTTCCTAAAATAAGGTCTCGATGAATTAATTGCAGTTAATCCGGCAATATGTACAATTAAGGATGACATTCGACCACTAATTCTATAATATGTACACCGATAAAGATTTACAATAAATATAATAAAGGTAATAAATAAATTTCGCAATAAATAGTATTAATATGACACATAATATTGACCATGTGTTTTACATAAATTTAGACAAGCGCACTGACCGACGAGAAGCCATTGAAAATGAATTGACTAGAATGGATATACCATTCGAGCGTTTTTCAGCAATTTATTATGAACCGCCGTGTGGTATTGTGGGATGCGGTAAATCACATTTGGCTGTATTTAAATTGGCAAAAGAACGTGGATATAAAAATGTCTTGATTTTAGAAGACGATTTCATATTTTTAGAGTCAAAAGAAGTGGTCGAAGAAAATATTCAAAAACTATTTAGCGAAAAACCGGACTTCGACGTATGTTTTTTAGCATATAATTTACAGAGGGGAAATGTCGTACCTGAGTTGCCATTTTTAATCAAAGCCGATGAAACGCACAGTGCATCTGCTTATATTTTGAACCAACATTATTATGATAAATTGATTGAATTATATGAATGGGCAATGCCAAAGTTAGAGGAGACAATGCAACATTGGATTTATGCAAATGACCAAGTCTGGAAACGATTTCAAGAAGCTGACAAATGGTATTGTTTCACAACTAGACTAGGTAAACAAGCAGATGGATTTAGCGATAATTCAAATCAATATAATTCATATGATTGTTGAAATAAATAATATATTTAATATAAAAAACATATAACAAATATTCTCTATATATAATATTTGTTATGTCTTCAGTAATTGACGCATCTAATAATACGGTGAATACTTCAAACTGTGGATGTTTTTCTTGGAATTATCGAATTAATTTTTGTTCAAAATCCCAAGAGCCCAAAAATATAATAGTGCAAGATAATGCTACAAATACGGATAATACAATTGACCCAAAATCTATGGAAAAATCTATGGAAAAATCTATGGAAAAATCTATGAATGTAATGCCAACTTCGAATGCATTTTCTTGGGAAGAAACGTTTTTCAAAAAGTTTGAATGGTTAAATCACAAATCGATTTCATTGTCCGGGTCTGATAGTTCTTTTGAAGAAGCATGTGAACATTTACATGAATTAGACAAATTGCAAACAGAAAACACGCATCTTGAAACATCTCTGGTCAAAACAGACCCGTCTAAAATGCCATTGTTTTTATATTTTGTCGGTCTTGAAAATAACAAAATATTATTACATGCTACATTCAAAAAACCACGCGAACAAATTTTGAAAGATTGTGTGAAATTGTATGAATATGCCAAGATAAATGCTCCGCAAAATATTGTATATGTAATGGAAAATATTGATTTATATGATGTCGATAAACACGTAAAAATGTTCATGCAAATGTTTGGACAAGATGATTGTCGTGGCGGGTCATATACAGATGTTATTTTGCCAGATTATATGCAACAAACATTGCAACGTGAATTCGAAACGACGAAATCAATCGATTATTATGTACAACGCGAATTACTATGCGATAAATGATTTATACCCTTGAAAATTTAAATTCGGACGCTAATGCTTTTCAATAGCGTCCTATTTATTTGTTTAAGGGCAACCATGACCGATAAATGAATTAAAACATACACCCACCGAAGGTGGGTGTGGATTTAACCTTCATAATACCGAATAAAATCCGTAAGATTTTATCGGTATTACTTGATATTTTATGACCACTGCGTGGTCATAAAATATTGAAGGTATACATCTATCATACTGAAAATGACACATGTGTCATTTGCGGTATGATAAAGGTTAAATCTTTATCGGTGCACATGTGTAAATATTCATCAATTACACACTATAGTGCAGTTCCAGATATTGATGCTGGAACAAATGATGATGGCAATGGAGGATTTATATTCATACAATTAGTGGTAGTGTTAAAATATGGGTCATTAACATCTTTTAAATTACATATTGATTGTACGTCTATTATATTTATATTTGAGGGTGTTGTAATTTCGTTTGACATGGAATCGTATTCTATATAAGAAATATTTAAATTTAGTTTGAATGTATAAACATATTGTTTGGCTGTTAATAATTTCAATTGATTAATTTCTAAAAATCCCACATATGAACTTGCATTAAAAACACCTATAGTATCATTTATATATAATGACATTGCCGTAAAATTTGATACTAATATGGGGGTCACATTTATAAGAACATTACCATAATATACTTCTAATTTTGCACTGAATATATTTAATTGAATGAATGATGCTGTTGTGGTATGTAAAAATGGACTATATGCAATGGCATTAATTGAAATTGCAATCGGTATTTTCATAGTAAAATTATAATATCTTGCTGCTGGATTTATTAGTACTAAATCAGCAACTTTTGTATAAACATTGTGTTTACATATTACATCAATGACCGGATGTATATCCCATGGTTGATTTAATAGAGGATAAGCCACCGTTGGGAGTTGATTATCGTAATTAATATTCGGAGTATAATTGTATAGTGGAATATTTAGATTATTATACAATAATATGACAGGACCAGGAACATCTGATGATGATGTTGGTACAAGTTTCATTTGACTATCCGGGCATGGTTGTCTATATGAAGCCCTAACTAAGTTTGACCATTTTTGTGATTTAGTTAACACATAAGTCTGTTCTTTATACTGTAATATTTCGGCTTTTCTGCGCATATCTAATTGAGCTTTGGTATAATTGGGGTATGGTGAAACGGGTTCGAAACGTGTACCTACATTTGAAATATGCGATAAATATAATTTTCGTTGTAAACAATTATTTGCGGCAATTGCTTTTTGTTGAGCAGGTGTTACTTTTGACATATTATACTGTATATATGTTACATTATAATATTAGACCATTAATATTAGACCATTAATAATTGGATGAATACCATAAATTCGATAAATAATACGGAAATCCAGTGGCATCAGCAGTACCCGATGAATTTGAAGCCTTTGTATTGCGACCCCAAACCACAATGTTATTTATTTGGAAAACGCTCAATGCATAGTCATAATATTGCAAATCGGCAATATTACCATTAAATCCGCCATTATTACACACATATACATTTTCGTAATTCTGTTTCGGCACATCTTGCATGATTAATCGTCCGGCAATAACTCCATTTATATATGTATCTAAAACCGTATTTTCCATTCGTATAGAGCAATGAAACCATTTGCGCAATGGCATATCTTTAATGTATAAATATTCGGTCGGATTATTAATAGATACGGTATTCATCGCAATAACTAACTGATGTCCGGAATTATCTAAATATAACCCGGGTCCATTATTTACTGTAGCAAATCCATCCGGACCATATGTTCCATTACCTTTATTGAAAATATTGGAAAATTGGGGTGGTTTAGATGGCGGATTTATATCATTAATAAAAATCCATACTGCCCACGTAAATTCAATACCCGTATTTTGATTATTTGACCGTAATATTTGTACTGAATTTGTATTTTTAGGGTCTTGTGTTATTGTAAGCGAATTCGCAGCATTCATTGTTCCTGAGACCAAATATGGATTATCTTTTGGTTTTGTAAAATATCCAATTAACATTACGCCTAAATTTACTAAAAACATAAATGCAATGAGAACTAATATTAAAAATGCAAACTTGGCAATGATGGTGTTTGATTCTAAAAAACTACTTCCTGATTCGGCTACGTCAGTTGAAGAAAAACCATCCATAGATTGTTTTACATATTCAGATGCACCAGATATGTTTTCACTCGCAGAATTATACATATCAGTGGCTGTACCGGAAACAGTATCAGCCACATTTTTTACACCGGTTGATATTTTATCGCCGATACCTGAACTGGCACCTGCATTTGATTGATCTGGTGGTCCATTCATTTGTATTAATATATAATCTAATATATTAATAGAATATAATTAAGGGAACCAATGGTTCCCTTAAGAACCCTCCTTACCAATAACCGTAGATACAAGACCAAACCGTAGATACAAGACCAAACCGTAGATACAAGACCAAACCGTAGATACAAGACCAAACCGTAGATACAAGACCAAACCGTAGATACAAGACCATATAAATTGGGGGTTTATTGAGGGAGTAGATACCATTGAGGAGTGGGGGGTCGTAGGGGGGCTTCGCCCCCTACTACATATTCATCGTATACGATGACTGTTGCACATTATCTTTACTCACTGCAATATTCACACTATATTGCGAGAAAAATCGCGACATTGCATTTCCATTACCACTCAAATAACTATCCCAGGCCTCTTGCGGACCAATCGGTCCATTCCAATTATTAAAACCCGCTATATATGCATCCCAGCCAGACCCTAATATAACTGGATTATTTGCAGCAGTTCCTGGTGTAGCCGGTTGATTTTGCAATTTGGTTGAATTCACCAATTTACCGTCCAAATAACAATCGACAATTGAATTATCAGAACTAATTATTACATAAACCCATTTTTGAATAGGGAAATTATCAGTAATTAGGATATCACCTTGAGTAGATGCAGGGTTTTGCACGATTTGACAATATAACGACGGTTGATTTGACGCTAAATATAATCGAATATTTCCAGTGCGCATAAAAATGGTTTTTGTAGTAGTTGTATCCCATGTATTCACATAGACCCAAATACCATATGCATATCGTGTAGATTGTCCACTATTTAATGTAGTTATCGGTTGATTAGTTCCACTTTTTAAACTGGCACTACTTGCTATGACAGACGACTTTTTCACAAAATATACATATAACACATAAATCAAAACAATGACAATGATTGCTAAAATTATTGTTGTAAAATCCATTTTATAACTATTCTATAAAATGAATATATATTATTATTACGCAAACAATGGATAAAACAAGGGTTTATTATTCACTGTCCTACATTTATGATTTGACCAAGTACATCCTTTATTAACACAATCGGGGATTTCATCGGATTGAGCACAATATTCCGTGTCTTGGACTTTACTTGTATATGAATTATACACTAGGAAATTTTCATATGCATGATACATATTATATAAAATATACAGTATTGCTAAAATGACGAGAATACTTACTAATAATTGATGGTTTTTCATATTTTTCATATTTAATTAAAACTATACATAACTAGTATATTTTATACTAGATTTGGGTCAAGTTCAATTTGGTTGTATTGTAATTGTTTTGCCAGGATTACGAGGTACTGGCGGATTAGATGACATCAACGTATTATATGAAAACGCGATTTGGTCAGCTGATAATGGATGATTAAAATATTGAATATTACAAATAGCTCCTTCTAATCCATCGCCAGACCCAATTGTTATATTATCTAAATCATTATACACAGGTAATACACTTACTGGCTCTAGAATTGTACTAGGACTAGACCCTGGACTAGGACTAGGACTAGGACTAGATACAACGACTTCCTCGGGCAATGTCATGACCGTTCCCATATCAAAACTTCTTTCTAAAGCTCCATTTATAAATAAATCGACAATATTTCGATTATAATTAAAAACGATTTGGTTCCACTTTTGATTTGGTAAAGTGACATCGTAAAATGTATCATTCGGTGTATCATATTGATTGGTCGGTGGATATTTCGAAAAATAAAAGACGAATTTATCGCGTTCGACTAATTGGTCATTTAATCCACCACCTCCATAATAACGTATCATCGGTTTTACGTGTTGAACACCACTTGCATCGGTAAATCCGTAACTAAATATCTCCGACTCTTGATTATATGCTGTTTTGGACGGATTTTGTGGATTTATGTAAACCCACATAGATATACAATAATTGGTGCGATATACACTCGCTACATTTCCAGAAAGTATTTGCTGATTTGTAGGTGCCACTTTGAGAACATCACTACTGGCGATTGTTTGTTTGCCTTGGTTCAAATACACGACGCCCGTTAATAATTGTTGCCCATCATTTAATCCTGTTATCGAATTTGATATATTTGGTAAGTAAAAATAAAGTACCACTAATAATACTTCCAATATTATAAATGCGTATATTGCGTATGGTGTTAACTTAAATTGTTCAAATATATACAACCATAAATCCCATAAGATACAGGGAATATAAAAAATCAATTGCGCAATAAATCCTGGCCATCCTTCTAAATGTTCCATGTATGAAACGACTGCATTGTATGAAATTCCTAAACCAATTGCAATGATTAATCCAAGAACGATATAATTCGTAAATACACTATATATTACATTGTTGCCGGTTGATTGTGAGTAGTAATATATTGCGACTATAATAATCGAAACTATACCAAATATTTTTATGAATGAATATGCACTATTTGTATCGCGATTTATATTTAGAATAATTGCAAAAATCATAATTAGTGGAAATACGATAAAGAAAAAGTATTTTTGAACATTATAAGATGCTGAACCTGGATTGTTAATGATATTTAGAATAATTGCTGAAATACATATTAATACTCCTGTCATAACTGAATATTTAAGTACGCATTTTCTCCATTCATCATCATTTGGGTCAGTTCCTGTTAATTTATTAAAAAACCCATATATTCCTGTATTTAATGAATTATAAAATGATGATATACTTCCGCCTTTTTGCTTTTTTTGACTTTTATTTTTATTAATTTGAGGTCCCATTATATAATTAATGATATAATTAAGGGAACCTACGGATTTCATTAAAAACCCTCCCTAATTAAGGGTTGACTACTGCGTAGTGGTATACCCTTAAAATCCCACTCCCTAATTAAGGGAACATACGGGCAGACTGCGTAGTGGTAAACCATTAAGACCCCTCCATTATAGATGAAACTAGTGTAAAATATTATAGTGCGTAATAATATAGTAATATAAAATACAAAATATATTTCATATTATATGCCTGCTATAACATTATATATACAAGCACATGGCAGCGAAGATATTGAGATTGATTATTATAATACACAAGATGTTAACCTATTATCATTTGCCGGAGAATTAAATAGTTATGGTCAGGGGGCTAGAATGAATGGAGTATCTATAGATGAATATATTATTGGTGGTATTCAATATCAATATAAAGAATATGCCGACAATTCTCAAGCAAAAAAATATACATCTATGGGGCCTTATATTAAAGAATTATATAAACCAACCCGGTTCAAATTCGGAAAAAACGCATTTTCTCAAACAAATCCTCAATTTGAAAGAAATTTTTATTTTGGACCAGGTCAACATGAAAATTGTAGGAGTTGCACTGAAAAAGGAGATTACAGATGTACACAGTTACCAGAAAACGAACAATGGTGTCCAAATTATGGATTATATGTAGTATGTACAGATGACCCAGAAGATAATGGATTTACATTAGCAACTGTATCTAAAGAAGATAAAGAATTTGCAAATATTTTGGCAAAAAAGAATACGGCTAGATTTAGACATTGGACTAATAAGATGAAGATAGACACTCCAAAATATATTATTTCTGGTTTTAGAAATATGCGTAACCAAAATACAATTACTTTATCGTTTTTAATTGATTGTTTTGAGTCAATGGGATTTGATAAATATTATATATTAGACCCAACATGTAGAGAATGTTCAACGTGGGGTTCTAAAGAAATGCAAGAAAAAGAACCATCATATGTAAAAGAAAAACGTCGGACAACAATCGGAGAAACTACTGAAGATGAACAAGAAGGCCCTAAAAAACCTCCACCATACTATGCAGAAAAATATGGCAAAGGACCATTTACAATAAGAAAAAGACATCGTATAACAAAATCTCCTAGTATAGATGAACCAGAAAGTCCTAGGAAAATGTCTACTAAAGATTGGATTTGTAATGCAGCTGGATATTGTGTTTTAGCAGCAGCAGCAATTGCTGGTGCAAGTAAAATGGCTGGATATTGGGGAGGAAAAACACATCATAATAAAAAACAAAATCAAAAAACTCGCCGTAATAAAAAATAATGTACACGCAATATATTGGACCCAGTTTTACAAAAAACACATATTGTATCTAGACAACATTTGGTCAACTCTCGAAATTAATCGTTTTTTTTCTATATTATAATCTCGAATACATTCAATACATTGGTCAATCGGTTTCCATTCCATTTTACTAACCTCCGCTTTTTCGAATTTTCCAACATTCAGTGTATCCTCATATTTCATGTACATCAAATAATATTTATGTTTATATGATTTGTAATTCGACCCTGTAAATATTTCTTCATATGGTAAAATATTCTGCACATTTTTCAATAAATGCGTTGCATATCCGGTTTCTTCATTAAATTCTCGCAATGCACAATCGAAATCTTTTTCCAAATGATTGCGTCGACCTTTGGGAAATCCCCATTCAGTCTCAGTCCATAAATTACCTTTTTGACTATTTTCTTCTATTAAACTAGCCAAATTATATGAATATGTTTTTACTCGTTCTTTACTAATATGTTGTACATTTTTCTCCAAAGTTCCCGAGGTGAAAATATGTTTATCTAATAAAATACCTTTCACTAACATATTATATTTTTCGCGAGCCGACGTTTCCTCGTTTTTATATTGGCTAGAAATCGCATTACCTCCCCACACAGCCTGCCATAATGTATCAAAATTCCCAGATTTCATTCGTTCAATTTCATCGACTGTCATTTGATTTAGCATATTAAGAATATAATGTTTATTTAATACCGAATATTTTCCCCGCATAAAATCAATATGTCCCAAACTATCTTTACGTCTAATCATTAAATATTGGGGAATACCTTCATGTATTCGAAATGCAATAATTCCAATACTAGTTATAGGTAATTTACATTGATGATACATATGTCCTATTTTTCCACAATTATTACAAAAAACATCATTTTGCATAATTAAAATATTATTATTTTCGGTAAATCTCTGTTATTATAGTCGAACAGTTTTTATATACTTTTATTCTATTCCATTGTTCAATTCCATTCTGCATATAATAAAATGAATTATAATGAAAAACATGATTTGAATAAAGCGAACACATATTTGCCTCCAGAATTTGTTCCATTAAATGCAGAGCGGTTCGACCCTAAAGTGTGGGGACCACATTATTGGTTTTTTTTGCAAACAGTAGCACACACATATCCCGAAATACCGAATACTGTGACTAAACGCAAATACTACGATTTTATTCAGAATTTACCGTTGTTTATTCCTAATCCGGAGATTGGCGATAAATTTAGCAGTCTTTTAGATGAATTTCCGGTTTCGCCGTATTTAGACAGTCGCGATTCGTTTATTCGATGGGTTCATTTTATGCATAACAAAATCAATAAACAATTGGATAAATCGGAAATATCTTTGTTTGCTGCCTTGGACAATTATAGGGCGAAATATATACCGAAACAAATCAAAATATCGGAGCGTTATCATTTAAAATTTGAATATATCGTGGCGGTTTTTACGGTGTTGTGTTTTATTTTGATATACGTCTGCTACTAGGGGGGCTCTGCCCCCCTATGACCCCCTCTACGACCATCCGCCAATTTAATCCGGTTATTAGGGGAGCAGACCCTATGACCCCTATGACCCCGCCAATTTAACCCTACTATTAGGGGCTGCTCTGCCCCATATGACCCCGCCAATATAACTTAGCGGGGGGTCGTAGGGGGGCAGAGCCCCCTACCTTAATTTGTCTTACTAATATAACTAGGTCAATATTTTCTTGGACATGAGAATAGAAATTGTTTTGTTTTTAGTTGTCGGACTATTAATATTACACATTTATACCGATGGAAAGTATTTCAAAAAATTACTATCGTACAAAAAATATTATCAAATGGGGGGAGTAGTTTTAGGTGCATTAATAATCTATTGGTTAATCAAGAAAAATCCCAATCATGCAAAAAATATTATAATGACATCGAATGAATATATAAAATATTTACCTGTAGATAAAAACACAACGTCCATGATTGCACCTATCTTGGATTTTACCTCCAAACATAGTTTTTCTGGAGGTCTATCCAATCTTGGACTTGATGCATATAATAATGGACTATCTCAAGGTTACACAAATCCCGTTTTGCAAATGCCTAACACAGGAGGTGGGTCCAATCAATATGCAAATCGAATGATGCAATCTGGGAAAAAGGGTACTAAGCGGTCAGTAAGTGAAACCAAGAAGAAATTCGTGGCTTCTAGACAAGGCTGGAAATGCGAGGATTGTGGCGACCAACTCAATGCATGGTTTGAGGTAGACCATAAAGTTCGTTTAGAATACGGAGGTAGTAATCACATTGATAATTTGGTAGCATTATGTCGAGAATGCCACGGTAAAAAGACCACAATAGAGAATTTATAGTCTATTTGCAATCTTGGACAATTCGTGAAAATATATGCATAAATATATACATATATTTTAAGTTATGGAACCGGATAGTCTTAATATTAGTAAAAATAATCCCAATATTTATCCCATTCTTGGAAAAAAGGTTGTGTTCAAACCAAAAATAAACGTGACTAGAAAAATACAAGACGTAGCAAATCCTAATCCTTATCCGTCATTGAGTGTTAAATTGGAAACAGCCGGTTTGGAAACAGCCGGTTTGGAAACAGCCGGTTTGGAAACAGCCGGTTTGGAAACAACCGGTCCAAATGTCCAAGAAAATGTCTTGCAACAAAAAGCAAAAAGGCAAACACCATGTAAACGAGGTACCCGACGAAATAAAAAAACGGGAAATTGTGACCCTATACCTAACTTAAATGTTGGTAATTTAAATAGAGAAGAGCAAGAGGACCAGAAATTACAAAAACCATTAAAACCATTAAAACCATTAAAACCATTAGAGCAATTAGATGAACCTGATGAATTCGAAAAAGGAGAGGCCGATGAATTAGAAAAAGGAGAGGCCGATGAATTAGAAAAAGGAGAGGCCGATGAATTCGAAAAAGGAGAGGCCGATGAATTGGCAAATCAGTTACCCACACCGTTGGACAACGACCTTGTCCAAGATTTGGCTAAACCATTAGACCCAAATGCTACAGGTTTAGTAAAACCAAAGGACCCAAAAAAACTAATCTTAGACGATTTGTTTCCTACATTAGATGAAGGTAGTAATGATTTTTTGCGTAAAAAAGAAAAGGTGGAATTCGATACTCGTTCGCAACATACCGAATTCCCACATTTATATCCGGATTTAGACGACCCCAATTTTGCGTTAAAAATCGCTCAACGAAAAGAGTTCAAAGATACTGAATTCGATGGAACTATTAAATCAATCCAAGAGCAGGCAGATAAGATGTGTAGCGCAGAATTCGAACTCCTGCCTCATCAAATTTTCGTCAAAAACTTCCTCTCATTTCAAACGCCCTATAATAGTTTACTTTTGTACCATGGCCTAGGTAGTGGCAAAACATGCAGTGCGATTGGTATTGCTGAAGAAATGCGTTCATACATGAAACAAGTCGGTATTAAACAACGTATTATAGTTGTGGCTTCACCCAATGTTCAAGCGAATTTCCGTATGCAATTGTTTGACGAACGGCGACTGAAGGAAGTCGATGGAATGTGGTCTATTCACTCATGTATTGGCGATTCGTTAATTCGCGAAATAAATCCCACGAGTTTAAAAGGAATGCCAAAAGAACGCGTCATTAGTCAAATCAAAACGATTATTAATCAATATTATGTGTTTATGGGATATGTAGAATTAGCCAATTTTATTTCCAAGAAAACGTCCGTTCCAGATGATAGTGGATTTTCACCGGAAGATCAGAGAAAAATGGAGATACAAAATATTAAACGCGTATTTAGTAATCGTCTAATAATTATTGATGAAGTGCATAATATTCGCATGACGGATGAGAACAAAGATTGGAAAACGGGTCAATCATTGATGAAATTGGCAAAACATTGCTCTAATATGCGACTTTTGCTATTGTCTGCCACACCCATGTATAATTCGCCAAAGGAAATCATATGGTTAGTCAATTTGATGAATTTGAATGATAAACGGGCCACTATTACGGCCGAAGAAGTATTTGATAAGGATGGTAATTTCAGATTGGCCAAGAAAGCCGAAAATGGACAAGCAATTGAGGAAAGTGGCGAAGACCTCCTTCATCGCAAACTCATTGGATATGTATCGTATATTCGCGGTGAAAATCCATATACGTTCCCATATCGCATTTATCCCACGGACTTTGCTCCTGAGCAGACTTTTTCAGAACCCGGTTCAATGTTGGGGTCATTGGCCAAAGCCGCCGGGTCATTGGCAGGTCAAGCAATTCCAAAACAAAACAAATTGCCAACTCTTCAACTTAATCAAAAACCGATAACTGAACCGATGGATAATTTACCCGTTTATACCAGCCAAATCGGTAGCTACCAAGAAAAAGCGTATCGACTAATTATTAATACTATGAGCCAAGAAGTGAATGGGCAAAATATACCCACATTCGAAAATATGGACCGGTTTGGATTTCGACGACTACAAACACCCTTGGAAGCCCTGAATATTGTCTATCCTAGTCGGGAATTGGACGCGCGTATTGCCCGCAATACACTAGTATTAGAAGGAGAAGATGTTGAAAGTAGTTTAGATAGTAATAATTCATTGGAACAATTGGACCAATTGAACCAATTAGATGAAGATGCACAAGGCGATGAAGATGATACTAGTCCAATGGCATCCATGGTTGGAAAACGCGGTATGAGAAGCGTCATGACATACATCGATGATAGCAAGAAAAAAGTACCATTAAAATACGGTTTTGCATACAGACCCGAAATCTTGGAAACATATGGCCGTATTTTCAATAGTCGGCCAACAATTAATCCAGAAACACAACGACCTGCTCCATCATTGCTTTCCAAATATAGTGCCAAGATGAACCGGATTTGTCAAATTATTCGGCATTCGACGGGTATTGTATTGATTTATTCGCAATATATTGATGGTGGAATTGTGCCGATGGCTCTTGCCTTGGAAGAAATGGGATTTACGCGATACGGTTCGGCTGCAAATACACCATCTCTTTTTGCCAGTCCACCAACAGAGCCATTGGATGCATTAACTATGAAACCTAGAAGTAAGCTACCTGCAGGTAGTAAATTCTCCCCTGCAAAATACGTGATGATTACGGGAGACAAAGCATTTTCTCCACATAATGCCGACGAAATTAAAAATATAACTAGTCCTGATAATAAATCGGGGGAAATGGTAAAAGTTATTATGATTTCCAAGGCGGGGTCCGAAGGCTTGGATTTCAAATGTATCCGCCAAATTCATATTATCGAACCTTGGTATAATTTAAATCGAATTGAGCAAATTATTGGGCGCGGTGTGCGCAATTTGAGCCATTGTATGTTGCGCGAATTTTCACAGAGAAATGTCGAAATATATATGCACGCTACTGTTTTGAAAACCAATCAAATGGAAGAGGCGGCTGATGTGTATGTTTATAGATTAGCCAAGAAGAAGGCCGAACAAATCGGCAAAGTCACGCGACTATTGAAAGAAACCGCGGTAGATTGTTTGTTAAATATTGGTCAGACGAATTTTACTGTGGATAAAATCAATGCTTTGGCTGCTAATCAAGAAATCGAATTGGTACTATCGACTGGTCAAAAACGAATTAAATATAAAATCGGCGATAGACCACACACCGACGTATGTGATTATGGCGATTGTAATTTGCAATGTAGGCCAAATGCAACGATTAGTGGTCGTATTAATCAAGATACATATTCGACCGAATTTGCCAATGCAAATAATGCGCGATTAATGCAACGAATACGCCAAATATTCCGCGATGTTGATAGGGAACGTGACGGAAAGGGTGAGCATTTTTACAAATTTAGTGAATTAATTGATAGGATTAATATTACTAAACAGTATCCAATTGACCAAATATATTCGGCATTAACACTTTTTATTAAAAACAAAAATGAATTCTTGGTCGATAGATATGGAAGACGCGGAAATTTGATAAATAAAGGAGATATTTATGCATTTCAACCAATTGAAATTAATGACGAGGCTGTCACTGTATTTGAACGCGCAGTTCCAATTGATGTTAAACGTAGTGCGGTGAATTTGCAAGTACCAAAAGATTTCCCATCTGCACCATCATCTGAATTGGGAAAACAACCAGAGAATGCAGATGGTTCACCTAGGTCACCTAGAGGTCTAGACGCATATCTTGCGATTATGGCCGATTTCAAAGAAAAATTGACAAATGCTACGACGGTTCCCGATAAAGAGTTGGAACAGGGTGACCGAGATTGGTATCGTAATGCAGGATTAGTATTTAATCATTTGCAATTGGTGCGCGAATTCACACCGGAAGAGATTATTACATTTGTCATATGGCATATGGTAGATATGTTGCTTCCACACGATAAATTAGTATTGATTTCGCATTTATATTCCAAAATTAAAAGCGAAGAGCAAATGGATGAAATCGAACGAGAAGTAAAACAGTATTTAGATAGTAAAATATTCACTATCGGAAAATTATCGGGGTTTTTAATTGTGGATAAAACAAATTGGAAAATATATGTGCATTCAGATAATCCTCGCGAACCAGGTCAAAAATCTTGGACAGAGGCAGAGCCAGAAGATGTGCGAGAATTTGAACAATCTGGCGTATTAAATGAAATGTTTAAAATCAATCCTGCCAAATTTTCACCGATTATTGGATTTATTAATATGTTTAAAACTGGAAAAGAAATGGTGTTTCGTACCAAGGATTTGACCCAAAAACAGAATAATACGGGGACGCGTATAGATGCATTAATAAAAGCCGATGTAGTTAAACGATTAAATGCGGTATTGGATGATGGAACTGGCCAAAATGCATATAAAATCGAACGTACTCGTGATAAAACGAGTGATATTTTGCAAATGGGTATGTGTATTATCTTGGAAATGATTTTGAGAAAACGAACTGAAGACCAATACGGCGATAAAGTATGGTATTTAAATCCAGAGCAAGCAATATATAATGGAATTACCAAGTATCAAGCAAAATAATATAACATATGTATAACCTTATAAAATTGACACAATGGTTTGTTTAAAAATAAACAATATAAAATCTGCACAATATTATATTGTTAATAATGGCGGCTGTTACATTTAAACGACCAAAACCCGACCAAGATAATCAAGGTAAAAATGACCGTAAAATATTTGGCGTTTATATGAGGTCACTTTTGGATACCAAGGTTATATTGGCTATTACAGAAATTGGTAAAAATGTAAAACAGAATTTGGAAGTGAAGGTTATTTCAAAAGTGGCTGGAAAATGTATTGTCGAAGGATTTATTAAACCCAATTCTGTGAAAATTATCAGTTATTCGAGTGGGTCGATTATGTCGGAATATGTGGAATTTCACGTGGTATTTGAATGTATGGTTTGTCTACCCGTCGAAGGAATGTTGATTGAATGCACTTGTAAAACTATGACTAAAGCCGGAATTCATGCACAAGTAATTGATGACGATGGGAATATACCTGTAACAGTATTTGTAGCACGTGACCATCATCATTTAGATGACCGTTTTAATTCGGTAAAAGAGGGTTCTAAATTGACTGTACGAGTGATTGGTACTCGCTTTGAATTGAATGATGCTTATATTTGTGTTATTGCCAGATTGAATGAAGTCGAGGAACATGGTCGTGGCCATGAAAATGGTCATAAACCGAGACTACATTTAGGTGGAAGTAATGTGCAATATGAACTTAATGCGACTGAATTCAATGATGATGAATAAACAATATAAATGAATTTATTCATATCAATTTATATAAATCATGGAAAAAAACATTAATGTATTGGAAACGATGAAAACGCGTATTGAGCAGATGAATAAATTACAACATATTGAAGTTTTGAAAATATTGCAAAATAATCCGAATATAAAGTTGAATGAAAATAAGAGTGGTGTATATGTGAATTTATCTTTTTTACCCGAAAATACTTTATTAAAATTGCACGAGTATTTGGATTATATACAAGACCAAGAAAGTTCATTACAGTCGAATGAAACACAAAAATTGACATTTAAGAAAACATTTTTCGATGAAAAATCGGTTGAAATGTCATTGAATTGTTAGAAATGTATTTTGCATCATTATATAATTTGTAATATTTATATAAAGATATTGTGATATGTATTATAGAATAATGTCTAATATGACTTCTGCCAATTCATTTTCGTTTTTAAATCAAATTTTTTATAAACATAAGAAATTTGATAATGTCGATGATATTCAATATTTAGAAAAATGGATGTTATCTACAGATAATATGGATACATTATCTATTTCAAGTAAAGACCCTCCAACAATTATAATACCAAATACACCGAATACATTACCAAGTAGTTTACCACAACAACCACAACAACAACTACAACTACAACTACAACTACAACTACAACCACTACAACAACAACAACAAATCAAATCGCTATTCAAACCAACTAAGGAAGACACCCTATTTTGGTGTATATATACTGTTTTTCATGGAGAACCCGCCTATTACATTATTGGTAATCGTTATAAAAACACAGAAATCCAAGAAAAACTAGACATCTTGAATTATATCAAGGCAAATCCCGCAATAATCAAAGGTAGTCGAGGTCCGGCCAGTAAAAAACTGAGCCAATCGCGTATTTTAGAGACACAAGCCGAGCTTATGGTGAGTAAAAAAACATCGTGGACCACATTCTTCATCATGTGTTTATTTTACAAAATAAATGCATTCGTTTTATGTGAAGCTACCAATACATATTTGGAATTTTGTCCGAGTATTCCTGCGTCTGAAACATTGGTCGAAACATATATATTTATGCGAAGTCGGGATGGACATTTTACGGTGAATTTGACCGCGGCTAGACTAGACCAATTAGCAGAAATTCGCAATAGTCGTGTTTTGCTCGATTATTCATCTCCTAGTCCATTAAAAGCTGCGTCTAGTTTTAAAATGCCCGAGTTAGAAGAGTATGCTGCAAAATTGGGTATTACTATTGCACAATTCGTACAGCCCGAAGGGGCTACTAAAGTGGTAAAGCCAAAGAAGGCGGACTGGTATGATGCAATTATGCAACGGTGTAAATGGACTATGTAATAGCTCTGCATAATGTAATAGCTCTGCATAATGTAATAGCTCTGCAAAATTGAATGATTATAAAAAATAAATAATATATGAATATAACTTATACTAATTCATATATTAAAATGTCGACCGGTAAAATTTTAGAACCACATAGTCCGGACTTCTCACCACCACCGCTTACACCACCACCCGTTAAAAATGGTGAAAGAGATCCAAATTCCAAGGCTGATTTTGATACAATGGTCGAATTTTATTTAGCGAGTAATCCCGTCATTAATGATAAAAGACGAGGTGTAAGTGAGTTGGAAGTGCGATTTGGTACAAGTAATAAACGAGACCGACAATGCCGACATATTATTCCGCCTATTTCCAAAATCGACTATGATAATGTTATTAAGCAACTAATGATTGCTGGGTTTTCTACACCCGACCCTGAAGGATTTCATATTTTGCGTATTCAAAATGAATATATGGAAACAAGAGAAGGTGAAACCCGGATTTCCAATGTTCGTGCTGAAGTCATGGGTTTAGACCTTATCCAAGAATATTGCCGAACAAATAGTCTCCAAAAACTCATCGATTTACCTTCTACCTCTGGTGCATCCGCCGATAAAATCAAATTCACGCAAAAAACTCCCCCTCAAGTGGCCGACAATAAAGAGGGGGGTTCAAGACCATTGAAATTTGTCGAATTCCCCGACTTCAACTTTCGCGTATCATATCAAATGGAAAAAGATTACAATATTCGGTCCGACTTGGCAAAAACCATTATCGCTAAATGGTCCGACTCGAAAAAACTATTCCGTTATATCAATCGTATTCGTCTAGCACATCCCACATTGCCCATCTTTGCAGATTTGAGTATTGTCAAAGGGTCGGCCAAGATAATGACGCGACAGTGCAAAGAAATCCCCATTCCGCAATATACTATCCAAGAAGCCAAAGTATTTTCAGACCAAGAGCATTATGAGATTGAATTGGAAATCGATAATAGCCGTGTGGGTATGGGAACGGATTTTGAAAACCCAGCACCTCTTCTAGATGCAATCCGGCGTTGTATTCGCATAGTGCTGGGCGGACTACAGGGGACTAATTATCCGATTTCATACAGTGAACGGGATAAAGTTTTGCAGACATATTTGCGAATGGTCCATCACGACCCTGATGAAAAACGAACGGGTAAAGAATTAGGACCGGATAAAGTACCAGATAAAGGACCAGATAAAGGATTAGACCAAGATAAACAATCTCGCCGTGTTTTACCCCGCGACTTCATCGGCCCATCGTCATTTACTCTGCAATTGGAAAATGTACAATCATTAGATGGGGATGGAAATGGGTCCAATGTTCCCAATATTCGGACCAATTATACTGTGACCGATAAGGCTGATGGTGAACGCAAATTATTATATGTGGCTCCTAATGGACGTATTTATATGATCGATACTAATATGAATGTCCTATTTACTGGAACGACGACCAAGGACAAAGAGTTTCACGATAGTCTCTTGGACGGTGAACATATTAAATACGATAAAAATGGTCGATTTATCAATTTGTATGCGGCATTTGATATTTATTTCATCAAACACAAAAGTGTTCGCGAATTGGGGTTTATTCCTATGCAATTAGAAGATGATAAACGCAATTTCCGTCTACCTTTATTGTCCAGTTTTATTCGAGGTCTGAAACCCGTCAGTATTTTGGATGTAGGTGGGGGAAATAGTGACCCGACCAAAAGTGATCCGACCAAGAAAATGGCTAAAGGTGATGTGCCAGACGCCGATAAACACGCTTGTGAATTTACAATTAAATGTAAACAGTTTTACAGCTCAGCTGACGTTAGCATATTCCATGGTTGTGCTACGATTTTGTCGAATGTCAATGATGGAACATATGAATACAATACAGATGGCCTCATTTTCACACCGACGAGTACTGGTGTTGGAAGTAATCGCATTGGACACGCCGGACCCCTATATAAAACCACATGGGAATTGTCGTTCAAATGGAAACCCGCGAAATTCAATACGGTCGATTTCTTAGTTTCAATAAAGAAAGACAAGAATGGAAAAGAGGAAGTACATCATATTTTCCAAGAAGGTGTTAATTTGGCGGGAATACAAAACGTGGCCCAATATAAAACGCTGATTTTGATGTGTGGATATGATGAGCGAAAACACGGTTATACTAATCCGATGTTGGATATGATAAACGACCATTTGCCTACACCGTCCGATATTGATAATGAAAACAGTTATCAACCGCGACCATTCCAGCCAACCAATCCATATGATGCCCAAGCATCTGTATGCAATATTATGTTGCATGATAATGGGAATTCGGATTTAGTTATGTTAACGGAAGAGCACGAATATTTCGAGGAAGATACCATTGTCGAATTCAGTTATGACCCAACCAAACCAGCGAATTGGAGATGGGTACCTTTGAGAGTGCGTTATGACAAAACCAATGAATTGCGTGCGGGTTTGAAAAACTACGGCAATGCTTATCACGTAGCCAATAGCAATTGGCATTCTATTCACAATCCTGTGACTGAGGAAATGATTAGCACTGGCCGGAATATTCCCGAAGTAATGGCGAGCGATGATGACGTGTATTATAACCGGTCTGGCCAAGATACGAATACAAAACCGTTGCGCGATTTCCACAATTTATTCGTCAAACGTAAGTTGATTTTGGGTGTGTCTAATCGCGGTAATACGTTGATTGATTATGCGGTCGGAAAAGCCGGCGATTTGCCTAAATGGTTGTCCGCCAATTTGGATTTTGTTTTCGGTGTAGATATTTCCAAAGATAATATTGAAAACCGAGTGGATGGGGCATGTGCCCGGTTTCTCAATTTCCGCAAAAAATACCACAAAATGCCGGGGGCGTTGTTTGTCAATGGAAATAGTGGATTAAATATTCGCAGTGGAAAGGCGATGTTTAGCGAAAAAGACAAACAGATTACCAAGGCGGTGTTTGGCCAAGGGCCGAAAGACAAGGGCGAACTTGGTGAAGGTGTGTATAAGAGATATGGTTTAGGTGAGGCTGGATTTAATGTCAGTTCGTGCCAATTTGCACTCCACTATTTCTTCGAAAGCGACCGGTCCATGCATTCATTCTTGCGAAATGTGGCCGAATGTACCAAAATCGGTGGGTATTTTATCGGAACGTGTTATGATGGTCAAACAGTGTTTAATTTGTTGCGTCAAAAGAAACGCGGCGAGAGTGTGGTCATTTCACGTGGCGATAAGAAAATATATGAGATTACGAAGGAATATGACCAGTCGGGATTTCCTGAAGACGAATTATCTTTGGGGTATCCGGTGGATGTTTTCCAAGAAAGTATTGGCAAAGTGTTTCGCGAATTCTTGGTGAATTTCAAATATTTGACGCGGGTTTTGGAAGATTATGGGTTTGCTACGATTGGACTGGAGGAGGCTAGGTCGATGGGACTGCCATATGGGTCAGGCTTGTTCGATGAATTGTACAGGTCAATGGTAGATGAAGTCGACCGAGATAGGCGACGAGAGGTTGATTATGGAACGGCGATGGATATGACAGCTGAAGAAAAACGGATTTCATTCTTGAACCGATATTTTGTGTATCGAAAGATGCGAAATGTGAATGCTGAGAAAGTGGGTAAAGTTATGATGAGACGAGAAGCGGAGGATGAGGGGGAACAAATGGGTGAAGGTGAAGGTAAGGGTGAGCAAGGTGTTGCAACTGCATCTGTCATTAGTGCAACGAAATCGACTATTCGCAAATTACGAGGTCCTAAAGTCAAGGTCATTATTGGAAATCCGTCTGTCGATGCGAATAGTCCAAAGGCTAATGTAGAATTACCTAAAGAATTACCTAAAGAACAGTCAGTTGTCTATGGTAAAAAGGTGGTATTCAGACCGGCGAGTAAACCATAAATAATAATAATTTTGCACAACTATAAGTTATCGTTTTGCAAAATTGAGTAGATTTATTTTCGACTATTTTTACGTCGTTTATTTTTTTGAGTATGTTTTTTGAATTTTCTGCGTCGAGTTTTATTTACTCTTCCTCCAGTAATTGTACTACTTCGTCTTACACCAAACAGTCTTCTTCGAGTATCACCAAACCAACGACCTCTAAACCCTTTAAAGGGTTTAAATATTCTCCAAGTGTTTTTTAATCGTTCTGTTTTTAAGTCTTCATCTGCTGTTATTTGGGTTTTTTTAGTTGTTTTTTCTTCTTCTTTTGCTTTTTTTTCTTCTTCTTCTTTTGCTTTTTTTTCTTCATCTGCGTTTAGTTGTTCTGCTTTTAGTCGTTTTTTTTCTTCTTCTGCTTTTAATTCGTATATTGCACCTATCAATTCGTTTTTCATATCTGAATATATTTTATTATTTGGTTCTAAAATATGTGATATGTATGGATTTATACTATTTGGTTGCGTAGTAAGTATACGACACTGTATATTATTTCTTGAATTTTGGTCGTTTAAATATTTTTGTTTGATAGTTATTATTTTTTTTTTCATATCTGTTACATCTGTATATTCGTGATTACCGCCAAAACTTCCAGACAACCTAACATATCTATCTAACTGTTCATCATCAAATTCAAATACACATAAATAACGGTTTTCAAGTTTTTCGCGATATTTATTTATTATTTTAATAATTTTGGAATAACCCCCAAAAGTTTGTAATAATTTATCGCATGTACCTTTATTTACGTTTGAGATAGATCCATTAAATAAATATGAATTCGCAGATTCATTCATTTCAAAATCAAGCAACGACAGCGATGCAGACATATTAACTGCGTTTTTATGGTGTTCATTTTCGTTCGTGTCATCATCAATTTTTATATCTTTAACAACGTCAGTTCGCCAAATTATTGTATGACTGTTATATAATGCAGTTAATATGGTAGCAAGAATAATACAATCTTTATGTTGGGCACTAAATAAAAATGTCGTATTCTTTGAACTATTTTCTAAATAATTTGCTATATTATATGCATCTTCCCATTTTTTTATATTGTCATGGTCTGAAGGAGGGTAGTATTCTGGTATCTTTAATTCATCAAAAAAAGTTTTACCGTCTCCCTCCATTTATTTGTATTATATCTATAAATTAACATAAACATTTACCAATATATTTATACATCGACCCCTACCTTTTTTATTTATTAAATATTAAAAACCTAAAAAATTTGTTAAAATGATCCATTTTCAAATACCGCGAAATTCACCCACATTATATAAATCAATTAAATGCACGCATACTGACCAAACATCTAGTCCTATTATTTCGAATTCCCTCTCCCATTATTTGGCCGATATTAAACAACGCATTGACCACCAAGAGCACGACTGGGACGTATTTAAACGATACACAAATCCATACGAATATATTCACACCAATATTCCCGGAAAACGCAAAAGTATTTGCAAATTGAAACCCTTGTCTCGTTCTTATTTCAAAATGATCGAATTAGTCCAGTTTTTCAGATTATTGGATGTACCTAAACCAGTTATAAATACGCCAAATAATGTGGTAAAAGGGTTCAAATCATTTCATTTGGCTGAAGGACCTGGTGGTTTCATCGAAGCTCTAGCTCATATGCGAAATTGCATATCCGATGAATATATTGGTATGACGATTATAGACACTGTTCCAGACCCGAATATTCCCGCATGGAAAAAGAGCCAGCATTTTTTGCGAGAAAATCCCAATGTCAAAATCGAAACGGGTATTGACCAAACGGGTGATATATTATCACCTGCCAATTTCAAATATTGCCGAGAAAAGTACGCCGGTAAAATGGATATTATTACGGGTGATGGTGGTTTTGATTTTTCGGTCGATTTCAATAGCCAAGAGCAGCACATCGCAAAACTATTATTTGGCCAAATAGTGTATGCATTATGTATGCAGAAACAGGGTGGTAGTTTTATCTTGAAAATATTCGATTGTTTTATGCAACATACATTGGATGCTTTGGCTATATTGTCCACTTTTTACGAAAAAGTATTTATTACCAAACCGCAAACTAGTCGATATGCCAATTCCGAAAAATATGTGGTATGTAAAGGATTTTTGTTTGATGAAACAATGATGCTGGATATTATTCCAGTATTAGATAATGCATTTAATCAAATGGTTAATTTTGATGAATGGTCCAATATAAATAATGGATTTGACCAAGATTTATCTAGCAAAGATTTGTCGAATATTAATGTTTCGCGTTTTCTATCAGTACCTTTATCGATTTCGTTTACTAGTCGAATAGAAGAATATAATGCCATTTTTGGACAACAACAGATTGAAAATATTTATTATACTTTAGCATTAATTGAAAATAAACATAAACAAGAAAAAATCGATACATTGATTAAATCAAACAGTCAAAAATGCGTGAATTGGTGTATTAAACATAATATCAGTTATTTTCCACTAGTAGCACCGATGGTTGCACCATCTAATCATAATAATGCATTTATCAATTTTGCCAAATCCCCAGCTACAGTAACAATAACGCAAAATAATGTTGAAATAAATCACTTTATGTAAACTTTTACGTAAACGGTAACAATATATTTTATGAATTAACCTTTATAATGCCAAATAAAATCCTACGGATTTACTATGAAATGATTGGTATTACTTGATATTTTATGACTAAGCGCAGTAAGTGGATGTTCGCTCTGCGAGCGAACATTTACCACGCAGTGGTCATAAAATATTAAAAGTATACATTTAAATAAGCTGGAAAAAAGTGTCAGTCCAAGGAACGGGTAATACAGTTCGCGAATTTGTACACGTTGATGATGTGGCCCAGTGCGTTTGAAGTTATTTTAGATAAAGGCGCGGTTGGTGAAATCTATAATATTGGGTGTGATGAAGGGATGGAATATTCTGTCTTGGACATTGCCCGAATTTTAATCGGAATGATTAAAGGGACGGAAGATTACGATCAATGGATCTAATATGTCGAAGATAGGCCGTTTAACCTTTATCGTACTACTACGAAGTGAAATAACACATGTGTCATTTAACTTCGTAGTAGTACGATAAATGTATACCTTCAATATTTTATGACCAGCGATATTATATTAGCAATCAAAAAATCAAGGATTTAGGATGGACGATTAAGACGAGTTTGGAAGAAGGACTGGAACAATATTTGCAAACATTTTAGTCAAAGTAATTTTGTAATAATATCTCAAAATATATTAGAATTATAATAATGGGATTATATGCAGATTTTGGATTTTTTGCAATGATTAATAATAAATTAACTAATAATTATACTAATCGTTCTGGAAATATTTTTAAATCATCAGACCCACCTACAGCAAATGAATTGAAAGAAGTTATAAAAATGTACAGCCCAGATGCTGGAATTTCAGGAGCTGCTGGAGTTATGCGTGCAAATAATTTAGTGGGACAAAAATCACCAGCACAATTATGGAATATTGTGATTTTGTTAGCATTATTGATACAAATATTAATAAATAAAGGAACTTATTCAAACATTTTGCAATATTTAAATACCGCACTAGCTAGTAGTTCAACTGTAGCGAATGGTTCAACTGCTAAACCAATAGCTACCAATGATGATTTATTGGTCGTATTATTCAAAATGGCACAACTTAAATATTCAGGTTATTGGAATTCAAAACCATTATTGCAATTAATTGATTTACCAACTCCGCCAAAAAAAGATGAATTATATACAGAAGCTCAATTAACTAATGTGACAAACAAATTACAAGCCGATTTTTTTGCAGATGCCCCTAATGGTCCTATTTTTAAAAGTTTCAAGACTGCTTTTTTACAGTATAAGAAAAATGGCAAATTAAAAGCAGGATGGTTTTGGGGAGGCAGACGTACTCGCAAGGGAAAAGGTAGGAGTAAAGGTTATAAATGCAAAGAAAACGGAAAACGCTATACTCGTAATAATCGCAGTAGCCGACATTAGGACCTATATCAATAATATTATTGTAAAATAATATTATTTGACTACTAGCATTTTCTCAATATCATCATTAGATATTCAATGGCCCAGGAACAATCGAATTATTGTTTAGCGGTGAAACGTCGCATTTTGAGAACCCTTCTTGGTTAGGAAGATTAGAAAATCGAGGAACACATATATTAGGATATCCAATCTTGGCTTTTACCGTATATGCATCACTCGCCACACCATAAGACATCGCATTTCCGACCTGACTACCATATGCCTTGGTATATATGGCACCATTACTGGTAATCGTATTGTAATTTAATCGCGTAATACGAGAGCTGGATGAAACCGCACCTTCTTGGGCATATTGAGAATTATTTGGTTTATAGTAGACGGGAATATAATTACGAGCAGGGTCAGTGCTAGTGGCTAAACCCTCACAATAATTGATATTGGTATTTACTGCGTATACATTATTAATACTTGCATTCGAACCAGGTTTAGCCAATGGATTTCCGACTTTCATATAATTGAATTGATTTTGGTCGAATGTTTTACCGCGAGTTGCTAAATACTGTTGAGATGTAGTGCAATATGGTTCTACATTTTGATTATAATTGATTTTTTTGCGTATCATTCCGGCACTACGCACGCGATTTAAAGCATTTTTACCAGGGTCTAAACAAACGCCATCGGATGTTAACGAACTGCATGAACCGGGTAATTCCGTACTATTATTCGGCAATTTAAGGTTTAATGTGCCGAGAATTCCTTCATGTGGAAACGGTTGTGTTACAGTTGATGAATATCCCGGATTGACTAAATACCCACCAGGAGAATTCATTTCGTCAATACTTGCTGAAATACGTTCACTGCAATTCGATATTTTAGCCGTAGCTAATTCTCGGCGATATATTCTTAATGGTAGGGCTTTAAATAAAATCGGTCCTTGGGCATTTTCTATGTTATCCGATGGGCGATTTAATTGAATAGATGAAGTAACTTGTGTGAATGATTTACCTTTCCATGGAATATATGGAACTTGGCTATAATTTAATCGTGTTGGGTCAAACATTATATATATATTAATATAATATATAATGGGTCGTTTTTCTAAGTCAAATCTTCCGACAATAGTAATATTTGTATTGGGATTATTTTTCTGTGGTTTGATAGTAAATTATGCTATTACAAATTGCAATGTGTATGAGGGACTATCTGTATACAGCACTTGTGCAACTACGGAGACAATCAACTACGGGTTAGGCGGTGGTGAATCTACATATTGTGTGGGAGGAATGGTACCTGCTCCCGCTCCATCTACTTCTGCTCCCACTCCCGGTCTCAGTGCAAATTTGATATCTGCAAATGTGTCAAATGTTACATTTGGAAGTACAAATAGTAGTCAAGGTACAATTCCAATTAATTTTACGTTAAATATGCAAATGTCTAACAGTTGGTCCACAAACTCGTCTTGTTCGTCGAATAAAGCAAACAATTATCAATTCATACTCAGTGTAAATGGTGGTACAACGACTGGTGGAGGATATATAAGCCCTATATCAACAACATCATCATATAATAATACTGGACAAATAACAATGCAACTGAACTTCACCACCAATGCATGGATTTATCAATTTAATACAACTGGTTCTACTCCATGTCAATTAGCAATATCTGATAGTGGTGGGTCATCTGGTCAATGTAGTATTGATGCTAATAATTCGACGACTAATTATCAGTCAG
>Ga0214919_10001260_pt1 | contig 42002 bp, 31 predicted proteins | sample LL1503_MetaG_FD_177994 | JGI IMG/M metagenome (GOLD analysis project Ga0214919, IMG submission 177994) | Freshwater microbial communities from Lake Lanier, Atlanta, Georgia, United States - LL-1503 | ecosystem: Environmental > Aquatic > Freshwater > Lake | place: USA: Georgia | collected... | reverse complement strand
TATATTTATTAATATATATATATATATATATTTATATTTATTTGCTAAAATATAAAAAATATATATTTTTTTAAATAAATTTTTTTAAATAATTTTTTTAATAAATTTTATAATTTAAAAAAATAAAACCTATAACTATTATAATAATTATGTAAAAACACATAAATACATATAAAAAATATATTTATACATAGAATGACAGAAACTAAATATTTTGCATATTATATACCAGAAAATAGAGAAACTTTAATGAATAATATTTTACATACATTAAAGCAAGAATATGATAGTCAAATAGCTACTCAGATGTATGAATTAATTGATGGAAATATAAAAATCAATGATAGTAATACAATTACAAATGAAACCCAATATTTAAATAGTTTAGTATTAGTTAAATTTACATTAGTTAATGATATTTTTGTAAAAGAAAATGATATTATGAATAATAATAATGAAAATAATAGTAATTACAAAAAAATTTCCCAGAGTAATGAGTATTATAAAATTAAATATATAAATAGAGGAGATTCTTCTAATGTTAAATCAAAAAAAGTATTTTTTAGTGGTACAAAACAAAATAATTATGAAATAAATGAGGATATACAGTATATATTTTCTGAAATAATTACAATTCCATTAATAAATATAATGAATATATATCCACTATTAAATTTTGACAGTAATGGTAAAATTATATTTCAAAAACAATTAGATAAATATATTACAAGTGGTCATCTTACTAATATTGCTATTGAAAATATATTAAAAATTACAAATAGAATTCTAGGAAAAGTTAAATATGCTAAAGATAATGAAACATACAGAGATTTACAAGTATTTGTTCCTTTAATAGAAACTGATGGTAATAATATATATACTAATATGATTAAAGATTTATGGGAAAATTATTTATATAAACAACCAGATGACCCTTATGAAATGATGCATAATCATCATTTGATAACTAATAATATGAGTATAAGTATAAATATAGATACTATTACTAGAGATACTAGTACTAGAGATACTAGTACTAGAGATACTAATACCGCAGATACCATTGCAACAGATACTAGCACCACAGATACTAGCACCACAGATACTAATACCAACACTAATAATTTAATAATTAATTGTCCTGTATTATCAAAACTTCATATTACATTAACGAAAAGTTTTGCAGATATAACATATACTGATGCTTTACCATTTAAAAATTATTTTATTTGTAAAGACACCATTAAAACTGATATAAAACATAATAATATTTTAGAAAAAATAACTATGTTAGAATCAAAAATATCTAATATTAATAAAAATAATAATAATAAACAAAGCGAAACTATTAAAACACAAAATGCAGAATTAATTGCATCCTTAAAAACTGATATTGAAATATTGAAAACTAATTTGAGCAAAATTGACCCACAATATAAAAATCATATACTTTTTAATACTCATATAGGTTTTAGACTTACATTTCAAGATAATCTTAATTCATATACAACTTTAATTTATCTACAATATATATGTAATAATAAAGATAGACTTAATAAAAATTTTGTATTTAATTATAATAAAATAAATGAAACCGATATAGTAAATTTTTATGTTCATAAAGATTTAATTAATGATTTAGTTAGTTTAAAAATAAAACCTGATTTATTTACAATTAGTAGATTATTTAAAATTACAATGGATGAGAAATATAAAGATGACAAATTTAAAATTACAAATTATGAAAAAAATTCTAGTAATAAAATTTTAATAAATAAAAATGAAAATGACAGTGCAATAATAAATAAGTTTAACACATTTTTAGAAAACAATATAAATCTAAATTTATTTGAATATCAAAAAAATAATGTTTTATGGATGTTAAAAATTGAGGATGATGTTGATTCGCAAAAATTAAAAGTAAATAGTTTTATTGGCAATTTCGAAGTAAATTTTTATCATATTGAAGATATTAAAATATATTTGCATAATTTGCGAGTGCGTTGTCCAGAGGTAATTCTTAAAAACTATATAATAAATCATAATGGCAAAAAATGTGTTATTGATATACGCAATGATGCAACTATTGCACAGTATGCCAGTATTATGTCAATTCTAAATGCTGAAAATCTGCGAACAAATATAAACTATAATAATTTTGATTTTAATATAATTAACAAAATTTTGCCAAAAGATGATTATATTAAAGAACATTCTAAACCAATAGAATTATGTGGTGGTGTAATTTGTGATGAGGTAGGTTTGGGAAAAACATTGTCAATTATTTCGCATTTGGTTGTTAAACTAAAGGATGATATGAAAAAATATAAAACATATAAAACTGAAATGACTGCATTTATTGAAAAAATAAAGCGTATAAGTCTTACACGCGAAAACATAACAAATATACCTACAGATATACTAAATTTTAAAGATCCTTTAGAAAATGCATTTGAATATAATAATTTAATAATTGTTCCTAGTCGTCTAACTTCTCAATGGGAATCTGAAATTGTTAAGTATGTGCAAAATAAATTTAAATTAAGGGCAAAAGTATTAGTAAGTATTTCCTCAATAAAGACACTTGAAAAAGAGTTGCGTGATTTTTATGATAAGAAAACTAGGCAAAAAGATGCAAAGGCGGGAAAAGCAAGTAGGACAAAAGCGGACACAGTGGAGAAAGTAAAAGCGGAGAAAGTAAACACAACAGTAAAACTAGAGACAATAATAAATAATACAAATAATAATAATATAAATATTATTGAAGATAATGATGAACAAATTAATATTACAAAGACAAAATCTAAAGAACAAAAATTTATTGATAAATTAATGAAACAAGCAAAAAAAAATAATGATAAATTATTGAAAAAACATAAAACCGAAACCAAAACTGAAACTAAAATAGAAACTAAAACTAAAATAGAAACTGAAACCGAATCAAAAATAGAAACCAAAACTGAAACTAAAACAGAAACTTATATTCAACAAATAACATTTGATGATATATTTAATGATATATCTAATGATATATCAAATGATATATCAAATGATATATCAAATAATAATCCTCCACGAATAGTAGCCATTCCAAATGTAATTCCACAAGATAATAGACAACGCATTACTACATCGCAATATGATTATATAAATAAATATATAGAAACAGAATCAGAATCAGATGAATCCGACCAGTTATATGATATCTATATTGTATCAATTAATTTACTGAGTAATGAAAATTATTTGAATTATATTTGCCATAATGCCGGTAATCATCTACAACCACATATTAATGGTAATACAACAATGGAATGCAAATTAAATAAATTAATTAAAACTAAAAATTATCATACTGGTCCAAGTCAAATTTGCAGATTAACCGATAAATTTAATATATTCAAAATTAAATGGAATCGTATTATTTTTGACGAAGCCCATGAAAAATTAATACCTGTAGTTAAATTATTTTCTACATCAATAAAAAAATATGTTCAGGGTTCTAGCGGAGTTAAAATTAATTCCGAAAGCCAATTTTTATTTGAAAATCTTTGTGTATTAAATTCAAATTATAAATGGGCTATAACAGGAACACCAACGCAAAACGGTATAGATAATATTATGGGTATTATAGAATTTTTAACAAAGAAAAATTATGAAGAATCCAATTTTGTAAAACTAGAAAAACTCAGGTTTTTAAGCGATATAGTAGGGATATCATCCGATAATATGGATTTACTGCTAAATCGCATATTAAAAAAAACATATAAAAAAGACGTTAAAGATTTGCTAAATATTCCCATTTTTAGCGAAGATATTATATATGTAGAACAAACAAATATTGAACGTAATATATATAATACTATCCGATGCAGTCGCCATTTTACCGAAGCCGTAAAAATGAAAAGATTATTTCTTATGTGTACTAATATATTAATAAATGAAGGATACGATTTAGATAATAATAATGAAATTGCTACGACAGAAGCATTAACATTAGAACAGCTCAATACTAATATGATTACAAAATTCAATCAACAATTAGTTCAATTAGACAAAAATAAGAAACAAACGGAAAATTTAATTAGACATCTGGAATCACATATTCAAGAATGGTTGCATTTGAATAATTATATTATAAATTATTTTAATAACTTATCACAATATAATCAAATTGCACCAGAAACCCTACAAGAATTACAGGACAAATTTGGTGATTTAGATAGACCATGTATTAAAGGTAATTGTGAAATATTTTATAATTTAATAAATGTATTTGAAATATGGAACACTCCGACTGATTTATATAAAATATTTATAGAAAATATTATTATGATTAAACAACATTTATATCGTATTTGGAAACCTATTTGGCAATCTGAAAATATTATAAATAAATGCGCGGAATTTGGCATAAAATTAGGAGAAATTAAAATACAGGAAGATATTGCAAAAAAACGGAAGCAAATTGAAACGCTTGATAATGACAAGAAACGAATAAATAATCAAATTGCATTATTTTCTAATAATGAATTTCTTAAAGAGAAAACTAGCGACCCATGCATAATATGTTTTGAACCATTAGAAACTATTGTTCTTACACAATGTAGACATATATTTTGTTTAGGTTGTGCTAAACAAATGTCAAATGAATTGAAAAATAACTTTAATTGTCCTGAATGTAGAACATCAATCCAATGTAATACATTAAATATTACTACAGTTGAAATGATAAATAAAGAACCAGAACCTAAAGCTCCAGATGCAATTGTTGATATATCTAATATAATATTATCACCAATTGAGAATAAATTGGGTGCAGATTGGAAAAATAAATGTATTAATAAATATGGAAGTAAAATGGCAACTCTTGTTGAATATCTTTATAAATTATTTGAAAATAAAGAAAATAGGGTTATTATTTTTAGTCAATATGACAAAATGTTGAGAATGATAGGAATTACATTGGAAGAATATGCTATAAAGTTTGTTTATTGTTGTGGTAATAATTATGTTCTTAACAAAAATATTAATAAATTTAAGAAAGATGATTCTATAAGAGTAATATTATTGAGTTCAGAATCGGCAAATAGTGGTTCTAATTTAACAGAAGCCAATTATATTGTAATGATAGATGTTTTATATGATAATATTGAAAAAGTAAAGGCAATGGAATCTCAAGCAATTGGACGTGCAGTGCGATTGGGGCAAAAATTACCTGTTAAAGTAGTTAGATTTATTACACGGGGTACTGTAGAGGAAGACCATTTTAATACTAATAGATATGATTTGAGTATATTACAAAATTAGTGTTTTTGTGTTTTGTATTAGTTTTTTTGTATTAGTTTTTTTTGATATTTTCAGCAAAAATTGAATTTTTTATTATATAAAAATCAATTATAATCGTTTATATATATTTCGTTGTTATCGACGATTTCTCGGACAAGATGTATTCGAACTATTCGCCCTATTCATTTCGAGATAAATGGGTGATAGCATTATCCGTGCTTATTTTGGCATTGCTTGATGAAGAATTATATTATACGGTTCTCGGCTTAGTATCTATACTATGGATATTGATGCCACAAGGCAATGGCAATGTCAAGTGCATTTGCAAGGGACAAGTATTTCTCATACAGGGAAGTTCTGCTAACTGTGGCAAAACTACTTTTGCTACGGCATTTGCAAAAAAACTGCCAAAAAGTGTCGTGTTAAGTTCGGATAAAATTCGAATCCGCCTCCACAGCGGGGTGACTCCGTCGCACACGGCATGGGATAAAGCTAGTAAAGAAACTCAAGAAAATTGGGGCAAAATGTTTGATAATTCAGCTGTAGAAGAACACAATGTGATTGGAATGACTGACAATGAAGATCCTTGGTTGGCATCTGCAAGAATTACTGCCGAGTATATCTTAGCATATATTCAAAACCATCCCAATCAAAATATTATTATTGAGGGACAGTTTCAGATTATCAAGGAGGCAAATTTAAGATTAGTTGCAAAACTAGTTTCCGAATACGGTGCTAAATTGATTTATATTAAAACGCCAATAAAATTTGCAAAAAACAGACACGCCAATGCTGGAAAGAATTATGATGAAGAACTAATTAAAAAGTATGCATCTGGTAATCTGACCATTCAGGCTTTTTTGGAAGAAATAACATTTGGAAAATTATCCGATGATTTCATTACTGTAAAATTATCCGATGATGTCATTACTGTAAAATTATCCGATGATGTCATTACAACTTTAAGGTCTACGAACCAACTAATTATCAATGGAGCACAACCTGTTGATGATATGGTGGAAGAAGTTTTGGAGACAACATTGTTTCATTATAATGCAACTCACTCTGGATATGAAGCACAAGCAAAATTGGCAGTTGAAATTGAAGCTCTTAATAATACAAGAGCAGATTATGAAAAACAACTAGCAAGAGCTGAATATGCAAATCCTATAGTTTTGACAGCTGAAGGTAATACTTGGAGTCTTGACGCAGAAATTATTGGAAACCAACATTCTAGTTTATGTGAAGAGATTAAAAATCAGTTTGATGATGCTAATCCTTTATTTACTGCTTGTAAATATCAAAATAATGACATGCCTCCAATGTTTTCGCAATCTTTTACACCACCAATGTATGTTCAAACTGATAAAGTTTCACCAGAAATTCTTTTGAATATGGAAACGAACCAAGGCATTACAAACTGCTTTGATGTTCCATGCTTTGTTTACATAGGCGGTAAATGGTATTCTGCTATACCTAATGAATGGATTAAAATCAGTCATATCATTAAAAAAAAGTTTGTGATATTTTTGGAGATATCTAAAAATAGTTATTTGCAAGATGGTACAGTTTTTATTGTGTCGGTTCAAGTGAGTACCGTAGGTAAAGAACAATTTGGGTCTCTAGGTGGATTACATCATGACAATGTACGGTCAAATTACTATTCAAAATATGATACATTTGTAAAAAATACATCACAACTTTACCCAACGTTGCTTTATACCCAAGTTGAATTAAAGGAAACAGATAGTATTGAACCACTACCTGAAACAGCTTTGGGAACAAATATTTATTCATGTTCTCCATGGTCTCTACCAGCGGACATTCTAGATTGTGTTAGCAAGCTTAATGTTGATAAAAACTATGTACCTTTAGAATTAGCAAACAAGATTAGTGAAACTGATTTGCAACTACATCAGGGTAAAAATGGCGTTATCAGCATTTTTAGTCATCTACATTCATCAGTAATTAATAATACAGGCAAAGATGTTGTCCGATTGCAAATTCGGTGTATGGCTGTTACAATCAAGCAGAATACTACTGATGAAACTAATGAAACTATTTTATTGGGGTATGACAAACAGTCTCCTAATATTGCATTGGATGAATTACTCAAAAAAAGTGGATGCATTTACCAATTAAATAGTTATTTAAAGTCTGGATGTGATAGATATCAACATATAGACCCTGATACTGGCAAACAAGAGGTCTATCCAAATCCACAATTTCATGCACAAATTCATGGCGTAGACAATGCTATATCAAAAGGTTTAATTAATTAATAAACCAATAAACCTTTTTTTTTAAACTCCGCAAAACTCCGCAAACCGCAAAACTCTGTTAAAACTATAAAAAATTGATTTAATTTCGGTAATATATACACACATACACACATACATACAACTAATTTAATTTAATTTAATTTAATATCATGGCGCAATCTATTGAATTTTCTCAATTATTAAATTCACTTCCAGAGGAACTCTATAATAAAATTTTAGATTTTTATAAGAAAATGTATATATATCCAGAAATACAAAAAAAAAGAATAAACACAAATAATGAAAAAATAATAACACATAATTTACGTGATATGTACGATTTTTATCAATTTAATAGCGAATTGCAAAAAACAAATTATAAATATAAGGAAAATTTTCAATATAATGCAAAATGTATTATTGGTGTTCTAGAATATTACTATTCGTTAAATTATAATGAACGGAATTTATTGAAAGCCTTTATAATTGGTAATGATGGTAATGATGACAATGATGGTAATGATGCTAATTATAATAAACTGACTAGATTTTTACAAAATAAAGATTTATCATATTTATTTGATCCAGAAGACATACATAGTGGTTCTTCTGGAATGTGGATTTATAAAATAGTATTTCAATTTATGTTTGGAACTCATAATGAAAAATTGAATTTATGGTGCAAACTAATAGATAGTTATTTTTAGAGTATATTTATAATACAATTTTTTTTTGCAAAAAAATAATACAAACAATACAAACAATACAAACAATACAAACAATACAAATAATACAAACAATAAATACGCAACACTCTAATTAATCAATTTCAATTCATTAACAAATTGCCCTGTTGCCTCCAATTCATTTTGCAATTTATTCAGCATTTTTACTATTTCATTACATCCTACTTTAATAATAGTAGTAATTATTTCATCAATATTATCAGTTTGACCCTGTATTGAAAATATAATATATTTTTCTAATGGATGAGGTTTTTTAAAGCCAATATATTTTAGTTTACGTTGTTCTTTAGGTAATGTATAATCTGCATATAACATACATAAATGCGACTGAATTATATTACCTAATGTTTCATCTTCATCTTTAACAATTAAATCATATCCGCCACTTAAATTTTCAGATGACTTTATTGTAATTATATTACTATTTTTTGCAATAAGATTACCTAAAAATGTGTGTATTTTTTCTTTAATAATGGATACAGCTCGGTGAAATATAATTAATGGTGGAATAATACCAACCGATTCAATTTTAAATGTAAATATATTCGGTTCATCTTTTTCATTAGTATAGAAAAAACGCGGACGTTCAGTTAATTCAAATCTACGTGTCAATTGTTCTGGAGTCATTCCGGTAATATTTTTTAATTTTGCAATTTCATTTTGCTTATCAATATATTCTTTTAAACCATCATTTGCTTTATTTGCATCTACAGTATTAATATAAGATGCACATGCAACTGCACTATAATGCCCATTTTCAGCTGCCGTGCTTATACTTGCTTTACCCTCAATATGAAATTTCATAATATCTTCTCCAATATTTAATTTATTAAATTCTTTATTCATTTCTGCAACAACATCTTTAGATAATGTATTTGATGGTACAAAATATTTTGGTCTTAAAATATCAAGATAAATATAATCTCCAGTTATTGGGTCTGGAGGAAAAAATTTTTTAACTTCTTCTCTAGAAAGCATTTTATTGGTAGATATTTGCTTAATTTCAAAATGTTCTGTTGTAATTTTCATAATTGAATTTGTATTATTAGATACATTAATTATAAATAAATAATCATCAACATCAAAATTTTCAGGTTTAGCTACATTTATAGGTATCATTGAAATACGATGCAAAATAAATTGATTATGTAATGGCGTATCATTGTCATATACTTTAATATCACACGCACTATATGGTTCTGTTCTGAATCCAACTGTTTTAATACTTGATATCATTAGACGTCTAATTGCATTTACAGTTGAAAAATGCACATTTCCAATTTCAAATTCAACATATGTATTACGTTTATCCCATGCCTTTGCATATGGATATCTTATATTAGTTATATGTGAAGCTGATTTTGTTTTTTTAATTTCACCATCTTTAGTACTTGACATTTTTACTAATATATACTATAATTACAATATATTATTTAATAATTATTTATAATTAAGAATTTATTATTAAGAATTTATTATTAAGAATAATTTTAAGTTTAAGTTAAAATTTATTTATATTTTAATGTTGTATTAATTTTAATTTCAATTTTGTAAAAATACTTTTTTAATTTTATACTAAATATTTATACTAAATATTTTATACTAAATATTTTATCCTATTAAATGTGTAAAATTTATAAATTTTGATTCTAATATAAATATTAATAAATAAAATATATTACATAAATAAAATAAAATTTATTATATAATAACTACATAACTATATATCTATATAACTATATTATATAAATATGTCTCAGGGTGCTCAAAAGAATTATTTATTTGTTAGTAATCATTGTAATCATTCCAAAAAACTATTACAACAATTACAGAATACTAAAATATTAAATGATTTACAAATTATAAATATAGATGATAAAAGAATTCAATTACCAGCTTTTGTGCAATGTGTTCCAACTCTTTATATACCAAGTAAAAGACATGTTATTACTGATAGCGATTTATTTCAGTGGATAAATGAAGCATTAAAAGAAGAAACTAGTAATAAAGATAAAATAAATATGGCAGATATAACAGGAGATTCTAGTATATTACCGTTTCAAATGGGCGAAATGGGTAGTGGACTTTCAGGTTCAGCTTATTCATTTATAGAAGAAGATAAAAATGATTTAATGAATCAGAATTATTCTTTTTTACAAGAACGCGATATTAATAAAATGCCAGATTTTACTAGGTCTGATGGTTCATCTAGCGGTAGCACTACTAATTCTAAAATAGCTGCACCCAAAAAAACTGGAGGCGGTACAGATAGTGCTTATGAGCAAATGATGAAATCAAGAGGTAGTGATATGCATAAAAAAGCATCTCCTCAAGTGCCAAATTTTAGTTCTCCCTATTGAAGTTTTTGCGAAAACTTCACCAAAAGCTAATAGAAAAAACTACACCAAAAGCAGGATTTAGGAAACTACAAGGGAGCTCGAGGGGCTGAAGCCCTCGCTACAGGATTTAGGAAATCCCGCACACAAAGAAGTTTTTGCGAAAACTACAAGGGAGCTCGAGGGGCTGAAGCCCTCGCTACAGGATTTGCAAAAACTTATTTTTACAACTTAATTGCGTATCCAATTCATTTTTTATTTTCTCCTTTTTTATTAAACTTACTAACTTATTTACTAATTATTAATTACTAAATACTATTTACTATTTACTACTATCTACTAACTTATAATTAATAAATTATAACAACTATAATAATGGATTATACATATCTAGACTATTTTAACTATTATCTCAAGGAATATCTTAGTGAACTTGTAAATACTTTTCCAGAAACACGTGATGCAATTCTTGCTAATTATCGTTCTCTTTTAGAAGGTAAAGATGATAAAAATGATATTTATGCAAAATGTTATTATACCAAGATTAATAATTTTCTTACACAAATAGCAAAGAAAGATATTACACTTTTTGAAACCTCTGGAAAAATATTTATCGAAGGTGTTGATTTATATTCTATCTGGAATAGTTCCAGTGCTACCGAAGATAATAGAACTGCTATCTGGAAATATTTGCAAATACTTATGATACTTGGACGTAAAATTATTCCCAATCACAAAGAAATAGTTGATATGCTCAATAAAGTTTCAAATGGTGATATAAATGTTCCAGCTAAAGTTGAAAAAACCCTTAATAGTGATAGTAAAGATGAATCAGACGAAACACCTAGTGTTTTTGGACTCGGTGATATTGCATCAAGTCTAGGAGGGCTTAGTAGTCTTATGAATGGACTTAATAAAGGTGGTAGTGAAGGTGGCGGTTTAGGTGGTTTAGGTGGTTTAATGAGTGGTCTTAGCGGATTAATGGGTGGAGGTGGTGGTGCCTCTGGTGGTGAAAATCCTTTAGGAGGTCTTGGTAATTTAATGGGTGGTATTACTGATATGTTTAGTAATCCTGAATTTACAAATGCAATGAGTCAACTTTCTCAACAATTTACTCCATCTACTAGTACCGAAAATGCAGAAAATGCAGAAACTGCAGAAAATACAGACACTACAGGAAATACTGAGGAGCAATCAGATACAACTAATTCGCAAGGAGCATCTGCACCACCACTTTTTAATAATCCACTTTTTAGTGATTTAGCTAAAGAAATTGGAAACACTTTTAATTTTGAAGAAATGGAAAAGGAGGGTAAACCACAAAATATAGGAGAAGCACTTAGCCGATTTATGTCAGGTAATAATCCCGCAAAACTAATGGAATTAGTTGGCAAATTTGGCGGTAAATTACAAGATGAAGTAAAAAAGGGCAATATTAATCCAGCTGATTTACTTAAGCAAACTATGAGCGCTGCAGGAGGCGGTGCGCAAAATATGATGAATAATCCACAAATGCAAAATATGATGAATAACCCACAAATGCAAAATAAAATGAACCAAATGAAAAATCAAAATGCAACACGTGATAGACTCCGTGCTAAGCTAGAAAAGAAAAAAACAGAAAAGCAAGATTAAAATTAGAAGAAAAATTTTCACTAAAAATTTTCACTAAAATAATAAATGTGTTAAAGTTTCTTTGTCACCATTATTATAAATATTAGCATCATAATTTGCATTACGATTTGCATCACGATTTGCATCATGATTAGCATCACTACTATTTACATGTTCAATATTGATATTGCTATAAAAATTACTACCACTACTACTACTATAAATATCAGTATGATTAGATGATAAACTTATATTAATATCTGATAATGTATAGTCATTTTCCAAAATATTTGCAAATGTTAATTCATCTGGATTTAATTCAACTTTAGTATTAATTATTTTATTATTATTTATTTTATTCATTTTTTCTATTAATTCATTCTCTATATTTTTATTTAGAGACCCTCCTATTTTATTGTCATCATTTAATTTATTAATAAGCATTTCAAAACCTGATAATTTATCCAAAATAATTTGTTGATTATCCTCAATTTTAGTCATTCTTGTATTAATAGTGTCATTAAAATCACTAAAACATTTATCAATATGTTTTAAAGATTGATAAATATCTTTAATAAATGTAAATACATTTAAATTATTAATGTTTTTAGACATTGTAAATTAGTATTAATAATATTAATAATAATAATAATAATAATAATAATATTTATAAAAACTAAGTAAAATATTAATTTTATCTAATTTTATCTAATATCTAATCTAATATATAATATTAATAAAAACTAATTAAATAAACACAATTTCTATTAATAAAATGTATATAATTTTTGGAACAATAATTATTTTGGTATTATTCTTATTTGGAAGTACCATATATAATATGCTTACAAATTATACATCACAATCTAGCTCAAAAACAGGTAATATATGGTTTATTAGTCTTTTAATTGTAAATATTACATTAATAATTTTTATATATTCATTCTATTATTATAAATCTACAATAGTCGGTAAAGATGGAAATTCAGGTGAACGCGGGTTTTCTGGAAAATTTGGTGAAAATTGTATAATTACAATGCCAAATGAAAAACATTATGTTGAATACAATAAAATTTAAAAATGCAAAACTGGCAAAACTTATTAATAAAAAATTTACTTGGGGATATCACATCCATAACAAACATCACTAGCTAAGGTTTTTTTAACTAATCCTGTTAAATCATTACTTGGACAAGATGATAATATGTTATTAAGTTTTGAATTATATTCATCTTCTGTAATAATTTTATTATTAGATACAGTTATTAATTTTTGAACTAATTCTTTCTTTTGATTTATTGATAATGCACTAGAATTTTTAATCATATCCATAATATTATTTAATGTATCCAGAGGCATATTTATATTTGTTTGAATTTTATTTTTATCTGCTTGTAATCTTTTCATTATAATATCAATATTTCTTTTCTGTATATCAACATAATCTTGTAATTTATTTTTATTCATTTCTCTATTAACTATTGATGCCTTATCAATATCAAGTTGCATTTTTTGCGCCCTACTATTTAATCTGGAAATACTATCACTTTGCGCCTTAATTTTATCCAAATAAAATATTTCTTCTTGGTCACTTGATAAAGTAGAGGATAATTTCACTTTATTAGAAACTTCTTTATTCAAATTATAATATTGTCGTGCACATTCATCTGATTTTTTCAATTTATCTACAGCTGTGCATTTTGCAACACAAGCAACAACTTTACTAACTTTTCCACTTGGCAATTGTTGCGAATTAGTGCTAATAAATGTTCCAATATATGGATTATAATAAATTGCAAAATATTTATTATCTTTATTATATTCAAAAATCTTATCAGTTTTCTGCCAATCTCTTATTTCTTTTACACAATGAGATGGAACACACGCAACATTTTCAGACTCTATTATTTTTTTTAATTCATCCTTATTATTACAAAAAATATGTCCCAATGATGTATAATTATCTGGTGCAATGGGTTTATATATTTGCAATGGCATTAATGGCAATGAATTACTACTAAAATCTTTAACAAAACCTGTAAAATTAGTAATATTTGGTATAAGATTATTAATAGAAGTATTAAATGTTGGATTACTTAGTATATTATATTTTGTGGTTGGGATATTTGACATAAAATCATTACTAAAATTACTTATAATTACTCTTGCGGTAGTCTTATCATTTGAAGAACCAGCTGTAACACCTATATCAGATAGTTTAAAATTTAAATATGTTAACTTATAAGTAATATTCATATTTCTCATTATATTTAATACTAATTCTAGTAAAGTAGATGTGCTATTAACATTTACATTTTGTGCTGATAATTGAGTTATTATATCAGATATATTTATTGTATCAGCAGTAATTAATAAAGAATTCATTAATGTTAATACTTTATCAACAGTCTCAGAGGATGGTGCAAGTTTTAAATATGTTAATAGTTGTGTATTATTTTTTTGATTACTATAAATAGTTTTCATATCTGTGCATAATTCTATAATGTAGTTAATAATATCTTTACTAGAAATAAATTGAAATATTGGATAAGGAAATAGAGTAGGAAAGTCTCTAATATTTGATTCAGTCATAGCATTATATGGTATTAACGGTAATTTATTAAGAATTAGTTTGTTATCTCTTATTTGACTATTATCTATATTTGAAGGTATTGAAATATCAATTGTTTTATTAAATGTACCATTAGAATATATCGCTACCGTGCCCTGAATACCTGCTGGTAACATTAATTCTGTATCTTTTGTAACATTTTCAATTACAAAACTTTTTAGACTACTTTGGGAACTACTTTGTGGAGTAATTTGAGGATTATTTAGTTCATCAAATTCAGCTCTAATATCACCTAATAAATCAGTAAATTCCATTGTACCTGTAGCACCTGTTGAATCCTGAAATATTATTTCTGGAGGTTCAATACCATCATCAAATCCCTCTATTGTTGGACCACTATTAAGAAATCTAAAAATAGACATTACGTTAGTACCTACCGTAATATTGTTATTATTTAATATTTCATTGGTAAACTTATTTTGTATTACTGATAAATTGTTTTGTATAAAAGTATTAAGATTAGTAATAGCAGATGCACAATTTAATAAATTATCTTTTACATCACTTATATTAAAATTATTATTAATATATTTATCATATTCATAATTCATATTATTAAATTTATCATAAGTAATATCAACAACCAAATCATATCTAGATGGTAATTTTATATCACTTGTATTTTTTTTAACCAATAGAGTAAATTGTTCTGAATTTGGAAGACTATAATCTGAATTTTGACTAACAATATCACCTAATTTACAATATGTTTCATTATTATTAGTAAGTATTGGTTTATAAAATGCAATTGCTTTAGATTGTTGTGTTATGTTTTGCATATTATATATTTTATTACTCCATGATGCAATTTGCATTTCTTTATTTGAATTGTTTGGATTAGAAATATCTTGGGCATTTGTAGATTTATATTTTGTTAATATATCAGTTATTAATTTATCAGATGTGCTAAACCCCTCAACATTACTATTTAGATTGCTATATATATTACTATATAAAAGTCTTAGTATAATTAATATAACTATTATAATACATATAAATATAAGTGTATTTTTAGAAACATATTTATTTATATCCATTTGTAATTTATTTGTCTTTGTTTTCTGATTTCTTATTTCTTATTTCTTGTTTCCTATTTAATATTTCTATTTAATATTTATAAATATAAAAATTAGATATTTTTTTCTTAAAATTATTTATTCTAAATTAAAAAAATGGATAAAAATATAACTATGTATAAAAAATATAACTATGTATAAAAAATATAATTATTTATTGAGTATTTGAAAAATTAACATCTACATAGAGTTGGTTATTTGCTTGTGATTCTAGACGTTGATTTGCCAAATCGCGAACTGTACTTGCATCTGATTTTTGCTTTTGATACTGTAATACTCTAACTTGGTCGGAAACTTGTGCTCTAGCTTGACGTTTATCCTCTAATTCTTGAATTACATTATTTAATTGGTCAATTTGTTCTTGTTGGTCTTTTAGTTTTAATAAATATTGTTTATTTCTCTCTAGACGTAATTTTTCGGATTTTACTTTATCTTGATATTCCATATTATCGCAAATTTGCTGTGTTTTTGTTTGTGTATCAACTATTTCATTAATACTAGGGCAAATATTAGTATCATTACTAGTATCATTTTGCGCATTTTGTATTAAATTAATAGTTTTTTTATAATCTGTAATATTATTTGGACTTGGAATTTTATTTAATACAGAAATACTAGTAATATTAAGACTAAATTGAGAAGATGTAGATTTTGTATTAATTTTAGGAATACTAAATGTTATTTTATTTGCAATAATAGGTTCTGTTAAAAATATAAATGCACTATTTCTATCATCTACTTTATAATCATTACGAACAATATATTTAGTATTTACTGTAAATATATTTTTGTAATATATTGAATTTTCATAAGTAATTTCAATATTAAAAGGCATTTCTGTTAATGTAGGACTTGTTATATTAGGAAGTGGTAGATTTAGCTTTATAGCATATATCATTGAATCAGTTGAATTATTTTGGTTACTAAATGTATATGTATCTATAGCAGAAGTTGGGGAAGGAGTTGTGGGTGTTTGACGTGTTAGTAATGAATTTAAACTTAGTGTATTAGTTAAATTAGTATAATCTGTTAATGTAGGTAATTTTCTATCACCCCCATAGATTCCAAACGATGTAAGTATATTATCAGATATAGTATCAGTTGTAGATAATATAATTTTAGATGTATATACTGGTGAATTATTTTCATCGGTAATATTAGTTATTGTTCTTAAAAATGGTGTGCTTGATGCTGTAAATGTTGGTGGGGAACCAGTAGAACTAGAACCTTTAATATTTTTTATATTACCATTACCATCTGCAAAACTAAGTGTAAATGTTTTTGCAGCATTAAATTTAAATACTAATGTATCTATACGATATGTATTATTTAAAATAAATGTACAATTTTTATTTTCAAATATTGGCATATTTGTTGGGTCATTCAAAGATATTGCATTTCCATATATATTTCCATTACCAAGCTGTTCAAATCCTTCATATGTTTTTTTAGATGAGTCTATAAATATTCTAAAAACTAATAATAATACTATTAAAAGCAAAACTATTTTAATTATTTCTGTTAATTTATATTTTTCAATTAAATTATTTAATTTATTGCTAATCATTCTAATATTTTTATAGTTGTGATAATATTATTAAATTTATTCTATTAAATTTACATAAGAAAAAAAATATAGCTAAAATAATTAATTAATAAACATAAAAAAAAAGAATAAAACAAAGAATAAAATTGCAGAATAAATTTATAGATTAAAATTAAATTGGCATCCATCTTTGTGCAATAAATGAATAACAAGGTTGAACTGTTAGCGAACCGTGATTATTGGTTAAACAATTGTTATTATTTACAGATTTAATCATAGCAAATGGATAACTAATACTAGATTTATCAATATTATCAAAAGGTAATGATTTATCTATATTGTTTGCATAATCTGTTTCATTTATAATATGATGCATTTTAAACTGTTGTTTACTATTTTTATCATTACACTTATAAATATCATAATCATTAGCACCCACTGAAAGACAACCATTATTTACACCTACTAAATATGTATCTGTAATTTTACCAGTATTTACATCTTGAAATAATGTATTTGGTGTATTAATTAAATTCATTTCCATACCATTATTAAAAGATTTAACTCTATTATATTTAATTTCATTTAAGTTTTTCATTTTTTTATTATTAATAATATTTTCCAAATCGCTAACTTTATTTTCTAGGTCATCTAATTTTGTTTGATTCATATTATTATTAGTACTATACTCTGATACTAGTGTTGATACATTTGAATTTATACTATTATATAAATTAGTTTGAAAGTCATAATCAACATTACTAGAATCAAAAGCAATATTATTTGGTATATTTGATGTTAATGTTGAAAGTTGAGTAATTAAATTATTAATATCTGAATTATTTGCAATAATAGTATTTTCATCTGGTGTTAATACATCAAAATATTCAAAAATATTAGTCGTATTGTTGGTAGTCTTGTCGGTAGTATTATCTTTATTATTTTTATATAAAATAAGTGTTGCAATACATATAATTAAAATAATTGATACTATACCTAAAAATAAATTATTCATTTTTATTTTTATATTTAATCTATATCTAGATAATTTATTTTTTATATAAGATAAATATATTTTATTATTTGCAATTATTTACAATTATTATCAATTATTTTCAATTACAAGTTTTTATTACATTGTCTAATGCAGTTATAAAATTTGGATCATCTTTAAACCACTTGTGATATTCAATTAAATCGTTAGCATTAAGCGTTTTATTTGTTAATAAATATTCTAGATATTGTGGTGCACCATCTTTTTTTGTTTGTTCTTTTACTATCTTTTGATATTCTATTCTAAATTGGTGTATTATATTACTTGGACTTAAACTAGTACATAATTGTTGTAAAATGTTTATATAACAAGATAATTTTTTTAATCTTTTTTCTTTAGGATGTTTTAATACTTGTTTAAATTTTTTTGTTAATTTTGTTTTTATATGTTTTTTAAGAGGTGTTTTATAGTCTACGTTTGATATAATTTTTTGATATTCTGAGCATTTACTACGTCTAGATGTATTTTTATTTTTATTTGTACTTATTTCTCTACAACTTTTTGTAAAAAAGCTAGAGCCTTTATTATATTCATCTATAGCTGATTTATATTCATTAAATTTGTTTTTAGTATCAGTATCTAATTTAATATTAGCAGATTGTAATGCATTCATATCAAGTTTATTATCAGGGAAAAAATTAGTAGTACAACGCGATGTTGCCGTTGGTTGTTGAGAACCATGTGGTTGACCATATGTTTTACCGTATTGGTGTCCATGATGATAAATCATTTTACATTACTACTATATATATATAATAAAAAAATTACAAAGATGAATAAAATAAAATAAATAAATAAAATTAAAATAAATAAATTATTTACTTTTTAGCATTTTTTTTAGTTTTACTAGTCTTATTTTTAGTAGTCTTACTTTTATTTTTTTTACTAGTCTTGCGTTTACAACCGCATTTTCCACCCTTCATTGGAAAAAGATTTGGTCCTGCATATTTTCCATTACCCCATACAGTTCCTTGACTAACTGCTTTTTGTTTACCACTAGAATTTAATTCACTAGAACCAGATTCATGATAACCATTTAGACCTTTACCGTAATAAGCAGGTGGCATTGCAAATCTACCATCATCTCCACCTTTCATTGATTTATGATTTAAGTTTTTAGATTTGCTTCCAGATTTGCTTCCAGATTTGCTTCCATATGATTTTTTTTTATAATGTTTAACCATTTTGCGAATATAATTTATAAATATAGTTTAAATAATTAAATTGTTTAATCCTTATTTTATTATAATATTTTATTTTTTTGTAATTATAGAAATAAATATATAGAAAAATATATAGAAATATAGAAATTATTAAATAATTATATAAATATATAAATATTGATAAAAATAATCTTATATATATATAACTAGCATTTGGAATAATTATTATAAAATACTTAATACTTATAAAATACTTAATACTTATAAAATACTTAATACTTATAAACTAATACTTATAAACTAATACTTATAAACCAATATTGAAAATATGAATAATTCTAAAAATATAAATAATCCTAAAAAAGATAAGCTTTTTCAAACATTTGTAAATTTTGGAACAGTATTATTAATTATTATTATTGTTGTCATTATTTATAAATATTTTATAGCGATTGATTATCAAAGATTAAGACTTGAAGGATATGAGGATTCTGAATCCGCAACTGAAACAACAATAGCACCAACAATAGCACCAACAATAGCACCAACAATAGCACCAACAATAGCACCAACAATAACATCTACATCATTAATAACATCTGGAGCAACAATATATGAAAAATCTATAAACAAAATATATGGCAATAATAAAAGGTTAATATGTAGTATGTTGCCAAATATTTATAATAATAAAAACGTTTGTAAAATTAATAATGAGTCATTTGTGCCCTATAAATTTCCTATTCATATGATTAAGCTTTTAGATGGTACTATATTAGCTGTATTTAATGATGGTAGACTTTATAAAAAAGATAGTATGAAATCAACTCTATGGGCTGGACCAATTACTAATAGTTTGCCCCAAGATAATATTCCTTTAAGAATGATAACATTATCAACTAATTTAAATACATTACTTGGTGTCGGATTTGATAATATTCTTTATATAAAAACACCTGATAGTGCAGGAAATATTAATTTAACTGTGCCTTGGAAACAAGTTCCAAATAATTCATCAATTATATATGTTTTATTTGATAATGTAACAAATTTCTTATTATCAATTGATATTAATGGTAAATTATTTACAAAAACAGATTTTGATATTACTACCAATAATCAAGAATTAGTTACAAAATTAGATAGACCCGTATTAAGATTATATTATGATTTAAATGGTTATATGTTGGCAATAGATAATAATTTTGATATGTATCAATTTACAGAACTCAATTGGAAAAATACGCCATTAAATATTTCAAGAGGTGCAAATAATAGTAAATTACAAGATGTATTATATGATAATGATGGCAAAATGTATGGCTTAGTATTTAATTCTGACTCATTTATGGTTCAAATTATGAAACAATCCTCAGTATTTTATCTAAGTGATTTTATTGAGATAAATAATTTAATATCATCTGATAATACTGATTTTATACTTTCAGACCAAGATATTATAAAATACAAAATTGGAAGTTTATATGATTATATAGCTGTTGCTAATGCAAATGATTCTAATGATGATGATCCCAATTTTGCTTATCAAAAACAACTTATTGAAAATAAAGCAAAATTACTTAATTTTTGTGCAAATAGAAATATTATATCTAGTGATAATTCTGATAATTACGAATTATTAGCAAATGTTGATAAAAATAATGATAAAATAAAAAATTTGAAAAATATTATAAATAATTTATTAAATTATGAACCTGAAAATATGAAAATTAGACAAAATAATCAAATAATTGCAGAATAATTTATATTTCATATATTTTTAATCTTATATTTTTAATCTTATATTTTTAATCTTATATTTTTAATCTTATATTTTTAATCTTATATTTTTAATCTTATATTTTTAATCTTAGTAAATAATAAATAATAAATATCTATTTATAAAATAGATATTTGAAAATGCCACAAAATTGGAAATCTATATTAGTAAAAGTATTATCAATTATATTATTTATAATTATCTTTTATAAATTAACAAATTCATCATTATTTAATAATACCGTTGAAGAAACATTTGAAGATTCTATTGAAACTGAAAAAATAAATTATTTAAAACTTAATGAAACATATATTGAACCACAAGAAAAATCTCTAGACTTACTTTATGCAAATTATTCTGGAGAAGAAGTTGGTAGTAATGTATGGACTAATAAAACCCTAGAACAATGTACTGATATTTGTAATAATATAAAAGGTTGTATTGGGTTTTCTAGAGATTTAGTATTAGATACAGAACCTGCAAAATGTTATCCACATAATTCCATAAATAAATGTTATAGCAATAGAAAAGGCACACTAAAACAAATGCAAAATGCAATCAAATATAATTCTTTTGTTAAATCTGGAGTTCCAAATGTATTAAATATGTGTATTGGTGATTCGGAATTGACATTAAATAGAACTATATTTATTAAATCTTATACAATGCCAAATAAATGTTTAGGTATTAATGATGATAGTAGAATAGTATTAGTTGATAAAAATAAAACTAATTTTTCAAAATCTTGTAATTTTAGATTAGAAAAAGGTCAAGATGGTATTGGAACTGTATCCTTTTTACATATTGATACTAGTAAATATATTTACCGTGATGCATCAAATATGTTAATACTTAAAGATATTAATTCTGGAAGCACAGAAAATAAACAACGCGCTAGTTTTAATTTATATGATTCTACAAGTGGTTTTGGTGGTATTATGTTAAAGGCAATGTCTATTGAGGGCGAAACAGTTGATAAATTTATTACATTAGATAATAATTATTTAAATATTAGTCCATTGCAAACTGATAATAATTCTAATACTACATTTTACATAATAGATTATTTTCTTAATAGTAATATTATTACTAATAAAACTAATATACCTATGACAACTATGATGCCAGACCCAACTATGATGCCAGACCCAACTATGATGCCAGACCAATCTATGATGCCAGACCAATCTATGATGCCAGACCAATCTATGATGCCAGACCAATCTATGATGCCAGACCAATCTATGATGCCAGACCAATCTATGCTAGAAGCTTTTACAGATAATAGTCTAGATAATTCAAATAATATACTTTTATATAAAAACTTATTTAATCAAAACAATAATGATGAATTAACAAACTATTTACAAGATAATTATATGTATAATAATAGTTTACCATTTACTGTTACAAATAAAATTAATGATTCAATAATTAATAAACAAATACAAACATCGTTAAATAAAAATGCAGAAGAATATAAAATTAATTATGAATTAAATTTAGAAATAGAAAAAGAAATTGCAAATCTTAATTTGGATCTAAATGCTAAAAATGATAAACTAATTAATAATCTAGATAAAATGCGTATTACTGATATGGCAAATGATTATTTTTTCTTACAAAACTTACTAAATAAAAAATAATATTTATGTAAATTTATATAAAATTATGTAAAATTATAAATTATTTATTTTTGATATTTTTTTTATATTATTTTTATATTATTTTTAACAATAAATAATATATATATAGTATAGTATAATATATATATAGTATATAGTAAAAAAATGTTTATTACTAATGGTAAAAAAATATTTGATAATACGGGTTTAATAATATCATTAGTTATATTATTAATACTTCTATATTTAAGTTATAATAAATGCAACAAAATTGATAATTTTGAACAACCAAATCCTCCTATGAATATACCTCCTTTTCCTTCTCCAACTCCAACTAATTCTCTTTATACACCACCTAAAAACTTACGTATTAAAATATCTGGAAATTCAATAATTCTTAGTTTTAGTATAGATATTAGTATAACTAATATAATACCAAAAAGTTTTATTGTAGTATTAGCACAATATGATAGTAATAAAAATAATACTGGGAATAATAAATTCTTTTTAAGTAATGAACAAATATTAAATAATAATATTGATAAAACTGCAATAACTAATAATTTATGTACTTTTATTGATGGTATTCCTTACTGTAAATATGTTTATAATAATATTGATATAAAAGATAATGCAGGAAATTTATACTATTATAAATTAGGTGTTTCAGCAATATATAATATTAATGATAAAACATTCAATAGTTCTTATATTACACCATATAATATAACTACTAAGGATAAAATGTTTACTATGAATACTACTATTGAAAATCAAAATACACAATATCAAGATTTTTTGGCATATCAAAAAGGACAACAAGGACAATCATCAATAAGTGCAAATATATATAGTGATACTATTTCAACTGCAGATGGTCAATATGAATTAATTAAAGCACAATTAGGAAATTATCCTGATAATTTATTGCTTGAATCTCAAACTATTAATAAAGGAACATTATCTGATATAGTTGATAAATCTATGGCTCAAGCATTATTAAATATAAATGTTTCGGCAGATACAAAACCAACTATAATTTAATTTACTTAATTTTACTATATTTTTCTATATTTTTCTGTTTTATAAATTATTAAATTTATATTTTTGAATACTAAATTAATTTTATAATAAAATTTAAAATATAATATAATAATAATAAAATTCATAAATTATTACAATAAAATATGATTGATTATATATATTTAGTATTAATTGTTTGCCTTATATGTTTTATTATATTTATTATAAATTTGAGTTATGAATATCGTATTAAAGAAGGTTTTACATTATCTCCTGAATTATCTAAAATAAATCCTATAGATATTGACTTAATAAACTATAATGACCAAAAATTTGCTAATAATTATACTAATTTTCTAATTGATACGCAAAATAAGCAAACATTAAAAAATAATATTATAAATTTAGAACTGTTAGATAAATCCGCTGAAAATTTGGAAAATGCGAAATATATAGACAAATTATCAAAAGGTATTAAATCAACACCTGAAATATTTCCTGTTGATAAATTAATTAGCACTATTAAGTCAAAATATAATTCACAATATTTAAGTACATTTGCAAATGATTACACAAAATATGGTGTATTAGTAAATGATAAATGTTTAACTGTTAATGGATTATGTAAAGATGAATTTTGTGTTCAACCTTGTCAAAATACTTTATATTCTAGTGATAGTCAAAAATTTTCAACAAAAAGAATTTATAATGCGAATGATGCTGCTGTTGTAATGAATACAACAGTAAATAAAATTAATACAAATAATGTATATCCTTTTAATATATTTACATCTGCTGTGAATAATAATTGTTTAACAATTGGCAATGAAGGGTTAACAGTTGAAAAATGCAATTTAAATAATATTAAACAACAATGGGAAATTTCACCAGATGAAAATATTTGTTTACTAAAATAAAGAATTAGCTCTACAATGAGGTATAGGATAATCTACTAAATGACAAATAGGATAATCAAGAGGTTTTCTATATATTGGATATTCATAAAATGATACTGGTCTTACATCTTCATTACCTGCTCCAGAATGAATATTACCAAAAGGATATTGTTTATAATCAACCCATCCTTCTGGTTTTGCATCACAACTAATAACTAAAGAATAAATTAATAAAGTAAATAAAAAAAATACACTTATAATAATTAACATATTCATTTTTTAATTTATATTTTATTTTGATTTATAATTCTAATTGATATATTTATTTATACTTAGATATATTTTCACTTAGATATATTTTCACTTAGATATATTTTAACTTAGATATATTTTCACTTAGATATATTTTCACTTAGATATATTTTCACTTAGATATATTTTCACTTAGATATATTTTGTTTTTAAATTTAGCAATTATTCAATTGCCTTGCAATAGATTTAATATCTGATTCACTAATATTTCTATCAAATATTTCTCTAGTTCTTATAAAATTAAAATTTTTCGGTTCTTTAATAATTCTGGATATTTTTCCAGAATTTATTTCATCTAAATTTTCAAGAATATTTTCAATATTATTATATTTTTTTATTAATTCTAATGTTTCAGAAAATTTACAATATGTTAAATTATCATTATAGTCAGTTCCTGCTGCATCATAAGCCTCATTAAACTGTTCTTGTGTAATTCCTAATTCTTTTAAACACGCGTCAAAATCAATACATAGTATTGTATTATTCTTGTAATCTATATCAAGACATACATTTTTACAGCCTATTCTAAACATATCACTATCTTGTGAAAATACAACATCAACTATTCCACTTTTTGATAAATATTTAATTATTGCATCAGCCTCTAATGTATCAATATGAATATATTGAATTCCTAAAGAATCTAATAGTTTTTTACATTGTGTAATATCATTTAATGTAATCTTAACTTCTTTAAAAGTAGTAGGATTTGCTAAAGTTTTTTTTGTTGAATTTGTCTTTCTTTTTTCAATACAACGGGATTTATCTGGTGGCGGTCTACCATCAAATATAAAAATTAATTTACTATGGTCAAATTTATTGCAAAAATTGTGAAATAATGATAACCAATTATTGGATGAATTATGCATAACTCTATACAATAAACTAGATCCATCAACTATCATTGTCTTAAATATTTTAAATTTTGATAATGGTAGTCTAGAACCACAAGTTGTTAATACTTGTTTTGAACCATTACCTCCCCCCATTATGAAAATAATATATTCTAAAATAAGAATAAATTTTAATTGTTAATATATTTTTTGATATATAATTATTCAATTTTTATGTTAAAATATCTATTTTTTCAAAATACCAATTTGATATTTTTGTAACATTTTTTTAGCATAATCGTCGTGTCCAACAGAATTAAATAATTTAGTAGCATCTTTACCAACACCAGACATTATTATATCACCCCCTGGGTGTTTAGGTATCCATTTAGTAATATTTGCAACTTTATTATTTATTACAATCCATGCATCACTTTTAGTATTATGTTTTGCAACTTCCTCCAAGGTATATTCTTTTTGTTTATTTTCTTTTTCTTTTTCTGATAATTTTTTAGTTTTATTTATAGGTGTTTTATTTATAGATATCTTTTTTGTCTTCATGGTCTTCATAGTCTTAATTTTAGGATTTATAGTTTTATTATTATTATGTGTATACTCTAATTTTGACATATATATTTTTTCTAAAACCATGTTCGATGTTTCTAAACTACCTTCTACCCAAGCTTGATGACTGCTATAATTTTCTCCACAAATATATAAATTATGTTTATTACCTAATGGTTTTATTATAGATGGCATTATTATGTTTCTATCATATTTAGGTTTCCAATACCCTGCACCAGAAATCCAAGGACAATGTTTATACCATTTTGCTTTTGGTATATTTGTATCTGGAAATAATTTTTTTAATTGTTTATTTAATGTTATTTCAAATGTATTATTAGCCATTTTATTAAACCAATATTTTGCATACTTAGAATCTGTATAAGAAATCATTATAAGACCTTTTTTTGAATTAACTGGTATAATATATTTAATTGGTAGATTAGTATAAATTTTTTCCATACCATCAAACCATACTTTATTAGTTTTTTTATCTAATGGATATCTGGCATATATTCGATAAAGTGGTTCATTATCAACTGAATTTAATTTATCAAAAATTTTACTATTGTTTTTTAAATAATTTATTTTTATTAATTTATTTTTTGGTATTGTAAATATTACATTATTTGCAAGTAATTGTTTAGTATTAGTATTAGTATTAGTATTAGTATTATCAGTATTATCAGTATTATTAGTATTATTAGTATCAATTATATATCCAATTGTATTATTTTTAAGACAAAATTCGGATATATCAAATACTGGCGTTTCTTTAAAAATATCTATTTTACATTTATTAGTTTGACAATCATTAGATAATGATTTTAATTTTTTATAAAGTGTTTCTGTAATTTGTTCTAGACCACCATTTAATACCATATATTTTGTTTTATCTGCAAATTCATTGCTAAATAAATTTAAACCTTCAACTGCATTAAGAATTGCTAGTTCGGAATAATAAGGATAAATATCTATTAAATATTGACTTATTGTAGGATATTCTTTTGAAAAATATTTTTTAGAAAATTCTAATATAGTAGTATTTATCAATAATGATTTATTTATTTTATTATCTTTTATATATTTTTTCATATAAATTATAAAATTATCAATTGTTGGAAATATTGTTTCTAGAGTTTTATCATATTTTATTGGAGCTACTGGTTTATATATCATATTATTAGAAATCGGAACAATTTTTGACCATAAACCAAGTTCTTTAATAAGTTTAATAATACGATATTGTTCAGTATTAAAACGTGCACCACCTCCATCCATAATAAACCCATCATATTTTATAGAATGTAAACGCCCACCTATATATTTTGTTGCTTCTAGAATACATATTGATGCATCTGGATATTTTTTATTAAGTTCATATGCAGTATAAAGCCCAGATACACCAGCACCAACTATAACAAAATCGTAAGATTTAAAATTTTTTGACATATTTGTTGATAAGCCTATTTATATGATATTAGAATATAATTTTATAAATTATAAATTATAAATTATTTATAATATTACAAATGGAAAAAGGAAAAAGTATAATAATTGATTTAATTGTTTTGTTTTGTTTTATATTTTAAAATTTAAAACTATATTTTAGTTATTTAAGCCTTAGGAGTCTTGGGTGCCTTAGGAGCCTTGGCAACCTTGGCTTCAACAGGGGCAGGAGTTGCAACAACAACTGGTGCCTTAGCTTCAACAGGTGCTTCAGCCTTAGTTGCCTTGGGTGCCTTAGGAGTTTTGGGTGCCTTGGCGTCAACAGGGGCAGGGGTTGCAACAACAACTGGTGCCTTGGCTTCAACAGGTGCTTCAGCCTTAACAGCCTTGGGTGCCTTGGCAGACTTTACCTTTTCTACCTTTGGAGCAGGGGTTGCAGGAGCAGGGGCAGGGGCAGGAGCGGAGGCGGTCTTAGGGGTCTTAGGAGTCTTAACCTTTTTGGCAGGGGCAGATTCTACAACACTTTCGGAGGTTTCAGCAGCAACTTCAGCAGAAACAGGCATAGACGCCAATAAAGCTGAACGTTCAGTTTGATAACGTGCCTTATCCTCAGTTTCAAGAGCCTTAAATTCAGCCATCTGTGTGGGGGTCAAACTCTTCCAAGCTTCAGATACATAACGAGAAAGTTCACCAAAAGATGCAGTTGGATGAGCTAACTGAGAAATAGGACGTTGACGTTGAGTAAAAAAACTAAATGATGTACGAGGATGCTTAATAGATGAGGTAGGATTAGCACGACGCTTTTCACGCTTCATACGCTTTTGCATATTTTCAATAGTGCGAGAGCTAATAGTATTCCAACCATCTTCAAAAGCAAAGCCGAACTTGTCAGCAAGAGTTGCAACAACTTTTTGTGTAAGCTTAAAAGCTACATCAGAAGAACCAATTTGGGATGTAAGAGACATTTTATAAAAATTATCTAAATTTAGATTTATAGAAAGTTTGAAGGTATTAAAGATTTTTAAGTTATACTTTGTAATAAAACAATATCTTTAAATTGTTTTTTTTACGCGACAAAAAATATATTTTTATATGTAATTTTTTTTTTACATATAAAGAAAATTATTTAACATACAAAAAAAATAATAAAATAAAATAAAAAATGTTTTATTTAATAATATTATCTAAAAAATTAAATTAATTACTGGATTATTATCTATAAATAGTATAAGAATATTATAAAGTATTAGACTATTATAAAGTATTAGACTATTATAAAGTATTAGATAAAGGTATTAGAATATAGTAATGAATTCAATAAATAATAAATTTGCAAAAGGTTTTAATAATCTATTTAATTTATCAATACTAAATGTATTTATTTTATTATCTTTAATAATTATTATAATGCTTATGTATTTTAAATATAATAGAATAGAATTATTTGAGGAAACTGATATATTTTCAACTATTATTAATAATTATATAAGTAAAAAACAATTAAATAATGAATTTCAACAAGCATTAAATGAAAGACAAACTACTATACAAACAATTGCAAATAATATAAAAATTATATTTTCATAATAATAAAAATAAATTAAAAATACAAGATAATAAAATACAAGATAATAATATTATTTAATAATAATAAAAAATATAATAATAATATAATAATAGTAATAGTAATAGAAATATTAAAAATGATATCAATACTAGATTTAATTGCAATTATATATATAGTAGTTTTGTCATTTATTTTTTGTTCAGGAAATGATAATATAAAAAATACTAAATATTCTTGCTTATTATCACATATTGTTATTGGGCTTTCAGTAATAGTATTTTATAAATTAGTTAGATATTTTAAATTAAATGATACATTTACCAAAGAAAAATTTGATGATAGCGTTACTGATTCAATTAATAATTTTATACAAAATTCAGGTTCACAAATAATTACTCAAGAAGTAGCATCTACTATGCAACCAGCACAATTTAAAGAATATTCTGATAAATTAGATACTATTATTAATAATTTAAATGCTTTACAACAACAACAATCTAATCCAGACCCATTAGCTGGTACAAATCCTGCAAATTTAAATACATTAGATTTAACATCTCAACAACAATACCAAATGTTTCAAATTGATTATCTTAATAAGCAAATTAAAAATGCACAAGATATTATTAATGAACAATCTATTGTAGAATCTACTAAAAATTATAAACCAATTAAAATTTTTAGTAGTTGTGTTGTGTCTAATGCAAATGGAACAACTACTTTAGAAACACCTGTAGATAAAAATAATACTACTGGAACACCTGTTAATAATATGTCTCCAAATGTACAACAAATGTTTAATACTATTAGTCAAACTGAAACCCAACCTACTATTAAACCAAGTACTATGCAATTATCTCCTAATACAGGAATATTTCAATCATTATTAGGAAATTTATCACAAATTAATAATGCAAGTATTAATAACTAAATTATTTTTATTATAATTTTTATTATAATTTTATCATTTTATCATTTTATCATTTTATTATCATTTTTATTATCATTTTATTATCTAAAATAAATAATAATAATAATATATTTCTTAAATAATTTATATTATAAATAATTTCTATTACAAATATTATCTAGTATTATATAAATTAATACATAAAATTATTAAAAAAATGGATAAACAAAAACAAAATTTAACAATTATATTATTTTTAATGATTATTACTGGTTTTATTATATATTTTATGTATTTAAAACCAGAACAATTTGAAACAACTATACCCAGTACAATTCCTAATACAACTTCTCCTAAGACAACTTCTCCTATGACAACAGTTCCTATGATGAGTAGACCTGTTACTACAATAAGTAATATTTGTCAAAATAATCAACCAGTCATACCAGTTGCAATAATTTCGCGCTATTTTGGTGTTGGTTTTAATATATATCCTGTTAATACTGCTAATAATTTATTTTTAATTGAACATATACCAATTACAACAACTGGAACAGCAGGTGGCATGTATTCTATTTCAAGTGATGGCAATTTTACTATAAAAATTAAAAATATTAATGACCAAACACAATGGTGGAATATGACTGACTTAATTGATAATATTGATAAGTCTGATTATATAGTAATGAAACCTTATTCCAAACCTGATATTGCACTTCAATATGCAAATGGCAGTCTTTCTATTAGACCATATATAAATACAGGTTTCGAGGGTCAAAAATTTCTTAAATCTAATACTGTTGTTTCTAGAGGTATTCCTGTTCTTAATAATAGTCCAAGTAGTATGTTTACTACAGAGTTTGATCCATATTCAACATCAACCTCAACTATGACTAATTTATCAGATTCTAATGATAAACAAGTTTCAGATGTAGTAAATGCTGTTAAAACTAGTATTCAACAATATTTATCTAAAGTATCGTCATCTCAACCTACGGGTCAAGTATCTGCATCTTCATTGGGTAATAAGGAAATGCCTTTAAATATAAATCTTAATTTAGGAAATTCAAGTAATGGTATATCAAATTTTGAGAATGTTACTGGAGCTACTTCTGATGAGGATATTTTAAGTATTTTAAATAAATATGAATCGCAATCTGGTAGTGATATTTTTAGTAGTGGTGGTGGTGGAAATAAAACATTTTATTTACAATCTGATTTACAAAATCAAATTGATACAACTAGTTCTGGATGCAAATTGCAAAATCTTAATGATTATACTAGCAATAGAGTATCAACTTGCAATTGCAAAATTTAAAAATTAAAAACATTATTTATTTTTAAAATTTTTTCTAATTATTTCTAATTATTTCTAATTATTTCTAATTTAATTATTTCTAATTTAATAATTTCTAATTTAATTATTTCTAATTTAATTATTTCTAATTTAATAATTTCTAATTTAATAATTTCTAATATTTTTATTTAAATTTTTATATTTATAATTTATAATAAATATAATAAATATAATAAAATATAATAATATAGTAATATAGTTATATAGTTATAGTAATAAAAATAAAATGAATTTAGATACTACTAATGTTTTACTTGTAATTTTAGGAATTATATTGGTGCTTTGTTTTGTATTAATGATACTAAATAAAGAGAATATAGATATTGAACCATTTGACCCTGTTGTCGATGCAATTCAAAAAGAATTACAAAATGAAACTCCAGAACAACTTAAAGGCACAATTAAAACTCTTCAACAGCGACTTATTGATTATGGATACGCTCCAGACTTAAATAATTATGTAAAAAAAACTGAACTGGGTCCAAATGCAGGTAAATGTTTAGTTTCTACTGCCGAGGATAGAGATAAATATATTTCAAAATCAGATATACCGCAACCAGGTCCTCGTATTGATTTAAGTCAATATGTTAAAAAATCTAGTATACCACCTGAAAAAGTTTGCCCCCCTGCGCCAGAAATTGATTATAGTGCATATGTAAAAAAATCAACATTGCCACCCAATGAAAAATGTCCACCCTGTATTGCGCCACAAGTTAAAGTAAGTGCTGGTCTATGTCGTGAATGCCCTCCTGCACCATCTTGTCCTCCTCCAGAAAGATGTGCGGAGTTAAAATGCCCACCCCCTGCACCTTGTCCTCCACAACCAAGTTGTATTCCTTGCAATGAAATAAAATATATTAAAGTTCCAACTGTTATAACTAAAACTGTTATGGTGGATAGTAATGGTAATATTATTTCTCAACAAATAAACTCTGGAAGCACAAATTCTCCTGTTCCAACACAAACATTATCACCATATTCAGGTTCGACAATGCCATCTATGCAACCATCTACTACTATGCCATCTCAAAATTTATTATCTCAAATATTTAATCCTTCTACACAACAAATACCAACTACTACTTTTCCAGCAATGTCAATGAATATTCCTAATACTACATTAGCGCAAACATTGGATAATTCATCGTCTGCATTGTGCCCCTCTGCAGATTTAAACAGCGAATTTAAAAAATATGGTATTTATGGTAAAGAATAAAGAATAAATTATAGAATAGTATAATATTTCTTTTTTTACGTTATTTTTGTTATTTTTATTTATACTATACGTATAAATAATACTTTATATATTAAATCTTAATTATTACTTGTCTCTAATTATCTATTAAATATGATTGAATATTTAAATAATATTTATGTTTTGCCATTAATTTCAACTATTATAGGTATTTTAATAGTTTATCTTTATGATAAATTTGAGAAAAAACAATATACATCTGCAATATATTTGCGTATTGGTTTATTAATATATATTTCAACATTTGGAACAATTTATTTATCAAAAAATCTTTCTTTTACAACGGAATCGATTGACCCACAATCATTAATGCCTCAAGGTAATGATTTAACTAAAAATCTAGAACAATTTAAAACCGGTGTTCCTACATTTTAATTATTTTTAATTGTATATATTTTTATATTTTTTTCGAATTAAATAATAATTATTATAAATTAAAATCGGCATTTAAAATAAGCAAAGCTCTAAATAATTAAATAACTAACTAAAATGAATTCATTAAATACAATATCTAAAATAAATGAAAAAGTATCAAAAGTATTTCAAAATCAACATATTAATTTTTTTATTATAATGATGCTTATTTTACTTATAAGTTGTTATACATTTATTAATACATCACTAAAATATGCATTAAGTTCATTTATATCTAATCCAATTGTAATATTATTTTGTTTAATATTTATAACTTTAATTGGATATTATAATATTAATATAGCAATATTATTACTACTCTTATTATTTATTTCATTATACGGAACAACAATGTTTAATAGTAATAATAAATATAATAATAAATATAATAATAATATTGAAGGATTTAATGATAATGAGGATGAAGATGAAAAAGATGATGACGAGAGCTTTGCAACAGAATCTAACGAAAAAGTGAGTGTAGAAGACAGTGACGATGACGATGACGCTGATGATGATAATAAAATTGATTATGCAAAATTAGCTAAAGAAAATGAAGAACTCCAGACTGAGAATACAGTTGATAAAATAAAAAATACTATTATGGATACTATGAAAAGTATTAATAATGCAGGTACCAATGAATATAAAAAAAGTTTATTAGAAAATCAACAAATACAATATAAAAATGAAAAAAAAAATAATAAAAATAATAAAAATAATACAAAAAATACAAAACAAAATTTTAGTAATATTGATAAATCTAGCAACTCTGGAAAAGAAAATTTTAAAACAATAAAACTTAGAAAATTTGACCCTGCTAATGAGGAAGACACTAATTTATTAATAACAAAAGAAATTTTACAAGATATGTCTAATCGCATTAATTATAATTTTGAAACTAATAAATATTTAAAAAAATATTTAAAACATCGTCTAGAAGAGATAGTAGAACTTAATAAATTATTAGATGATGAAGATTTATAAATATTTTCATTTTTTATATTAGCTATTTATAGTAGGACAAAGCCAAAAGGCAAAAAGCCAAATAAAATGTATTCAATATGTAATTCAGCCTCAAATTATTTAAAATCATTTATAAATCCTGCATTATATGGAAAATATAAAACATTTATTGCAACTAATACAACTAAATTTATAAATTCTCAACATTTATTATTAAATGAAATATTTAAAACTAAACACAATGCAAAACCTAATACATCAATCATTACATATAAAGAAATAGATTTAGATAATACTAATAAAATACCACCATTTATTGAAATATTTAAATATCTTATTAATAAATCAGAATTCTATGCAAAATTTTCACCAGAAGAGCAAACATTATTAAAACATCTAGAACATCTTACAAATAAAGAATGCTATAAATTTCTAGAAGAAAATAAACTAGGACAAAAATTAATAGATACTTACTATTCAAGCTATAATATTTTTTCATCTGAATTGAAAGCAAAATTTCCATCTGTGCAATTTCATAGTCTTTTAATAAATAGTTTTACTAGTTTTAAAATAATAGAAACTCTAGAAACAAAAATTACTAAACTAATATCATTTAGTATAAAATGGAAAGGTAAACAATTAGATAATTTAGTATATGTGTTTATGTATGAAGACTATTTTGCAAAAGGAAATTTTGAAAAAATTGGCAATGAAATTATAAAACGCATATTATTTTTCAATGATTTCTTAAATATTGATACTTTGCCTAATAAATTTATTATATTTTTAACGGATAATAAAAAAGAAATTGATAATGATGTTATTAAACATATGTATTTTAAAACCATTAATGTTAATACGGCAGTAACTAATGGCAGAGATATTATTATCTACAGGGAACAAGAATTACTTAAAAGCATATTTCACGAATTAATACATTTTCATAATTTAGATTATAGAGATATAAATGACAATATAATACAATATCTCATTAATACACATAATATTAAGTCTGATAATGAATATTTGATTTATGAATGCATAACAGAAAGTTTGGCAAATATTTTAAATAATATATATATGTCTGGAACATTAAAAGAATTTAAATCTAATTTGCAAAATGAAATCTTATTTAGTACATTACAAGTTGCAAAATTATTGAATGTATGTAAATATAAACAATGGAATGAATTTACTAGAATAGATAATGATTTTAAAGTTAAACCAAATAAATTTTTCAAACAAGATAGTTGTGTTATGTCATATTATATATTAAAATTTTATATTATGTTGAATCTAGATACATATTTTAAAAAGTGTCTAGATGGTAAATTAAAATTTATACAAACTACAGATAATTTTACTAATCTTATGAATATTTTTGATTTATCTAGAAAAAATTTAATATTAAAAAAAATAATGGATAATCTATTGAAAAATAATAAACTTAGCAAATTTAATATAACTAAGAAAAATACTATGAAAAATACCATGAAAAATACCATAAAAAATAAAATTAGTAAAACATTACGAATGACTTGTATTGAAAGTCATTTATTTAGTAAAAATTCAATCTAAAAAAAAATAGTCTTATAGACATTGAGATATTGAGACATTGTAGTTTTACAACTACTTTTGATATGCTTGTGGTCGTGGCGGTGCAAATAGACCTAATTTTTTGAATTCTTCGTCTCTAGCCTTATTCCATTTTTGCATTTCAATAGTACAAATTGCCACATATTCAATCCAATCAACTTCTTTGCCATTTTTAAAATATTTGGTAAGTACAGGATTAGCTTGTGATTTTGGTTTACGAACCGTATACTCAAAATCATTAGGTTGTTTTCCACTATGATACTCCATTTTTTCAGTAAAAGCAAAGGAATTTGCGTTTATATACTTATTTATACTTTTTTATAATAACTAAAAAATTTCAATTTTTTTATAGTTTTGCAAAGTTTTATTAAATCTTATTAAATCTTATTCAAAATTAATATTGTATCTAGATTATCATTTGACAATTTATAAGTTTTATGTAGTATATTTTCGGTTGATGTAAATTCATCATAAGTTAATATTAATTGTGTTGGTGCTACTAGACCTAGTGTTGATAATAATTGTTGAATTGTTTGAGAATTATGAGAATTTATTAAATTATTTATAACATTTTTATTTTTTATTGACAACTTAATTGCATTTGGCATTGCTTTAAAATTATTAATACTTGCAATATTATAAATTATATCTAGACCATTACTTTTACTACTAATTGAAATAATTATATTTTTGGGTGGTTGTGTTGTTTGTGTTGGTTGAGGTACTTGCTCAGATTGCATTGACATATCATTATCCTTTAAGTCATATCCTAATGTTATAGTAATATCATTAAATACTAAATATTGTCCATTTATTGGTTTATAAGAACCAAAAAATAATTTTTCAATATCTGGGTCAATAACAAGTCCACTACCACTAACAAATGTTTCATATCTATTTTTATAATAATTATTTACTAATCCTAAAACATCATCTTTATATGTTGCATTATAATTATTGACTTTTAAATACTTACTAAAATCAGTTTGAGATTTATTATTTATTAATGAACTCGATTGATTTTCTATATTATTTAATATACCATTACGGTCTTGTAATCTTTTATTAATTGATGTTGTCATATCTTGATTAATAGTATCAAGCATATTGGCATTATCTGTAAATTTTTTTAATAATGATGTTAAACATTGATTATATAATTTGCTTTTTGAAGAAATAGGACATATTTCGGCTAATGATTTAGGTTGTCCAAAACTATTATTGACGTCCATTTGCTTTTCTAAATAATCTGCATAAGCATTTTGACAATTACTATATCCTAGAGACTGAACTTTAATATTATCATCATATAAATTTTTACACTCTGGAGGATTTGATAGGTCTGATATTTTATTTTGCTTTTGAATATTATTTATATAGTTAATTACATTTGCTGTAGGGTTTGCTGTAGGGGTTGGCGTATCACCATATTTTTCACGTAAATAATTTAATCTTATAACACAATAAAATGTAAATAAAATTAAAACTATTATCCAGAATAATATTAAATATTTTGTTTTATTTGTAATCATTTTTATATTTATAGATATATCTATATCTTATATTTAATTTATATTTAATTTATACATTAAAAAAAATTTATAAATCATAATTTTAAATAAATGTAAAAACATAATCACAAAAAAATGTAAAATCATAATTTAAAATAAATATAAAAAAAAATAATATTTTTACGATTGTCTACCACGCCCACCACGACCACCACGACCACCACGATTACCATATTGATGACTACTCTGTTGTTGATTATTATATTTTGGACATAATCTATCTTTATATTTTTCCATTTCAAATCCAATATTAGTTCTAAGTTTACTATAAATATTACATAATGAGTCGTTATCTGTTCCAAACTTATTTATAGCTTTATTTACAAAATTTTCAATATTTGGTCTTATTTTTTCTAATTTACTATAATCATCAGTTCTTAGATTAAAATTTTTTTGTGATAATATATTTATTAAATAATCTATATCTGAATCTGGCATATAACTATATTGATTATTTATTGCAGTCATTGCTTTATTTTTTTTAATAAGGTCATTCAATGTTTCAGTTCCTTTTAATGCATGAAATTCAGATTTATTTAATTCGACGGGTTTTAAAATCCAAGAATATTTACTTGCCAAAGGCTTAGGTTTATCTAATTCTATATTTATTACTTTTGGTTCAATATATTTTAATTTAATTAAATTTTGCGATAATTCTTGAACATTTGCTAATAATGAACTAAACTCGCTATTAGGAGCAATAATATCACCTATTAATTTACTAATAGTATTCATTTTATCATTAATAAGAGTAATAGTATTTGATAATGATGGTGTAGATTGTATTGTAGTTAAAATACTACGTATAGGACTATTTTCTGGTAAAGATGGATCTACAAATATATTACCATTTTGTATAATACCAATCCTATTAGATTGTAGTTTAATTTTTGTATTTTCTGAAAAATTAGTTATAGGTGTATTATTATTATCAACATATTCTGTGTTTGATGGAGGACTACGAATATTAATTCTTTTACCAGTTGAATCTACTAGATAATTATCTTTAATCTGTAAACTGTCTATAGGTACATTTTGTTTATAATATTGATAAATATTAGGTAAAGGTGGTGGTGTTCCTGCAGGTGGTGTTCCTACAGGTTGTACTACAGGTGGTACTGCAGGTGATGCTGGATAATTAAAGTTAAAATCTGTAATTATTTTTGTACATAATGTTTTTACACCTGTATTAAAATAATTATCATTTTCTCTTGTAAATGTATTTGATTTAAAATAAGGATTCATATAAATTTGATGTGGAGTTTGAATAATATTATTTTTACAATATGAATAAAAATATATATCTGTAATGTTATTATTAAATTTTTTTACATATGCATAAATATTTTTCAATGCTGTTTCAAATAAGGTTTTTGAATCATTAATTTGATTAATAGTGGATGCTAGTTTACCATGTTGAAATGTATTATTATATACTGTATCAAAAGTTATTGATGTATTAAAAAAACCTAATGTTGTTTTATTTGTTTGTAATCCAGTATCTTTAAACCCTACTGGAATACCTAGGGCTCTTGCATTAATACTTTTAGTAGGTATGTCTTGACGATATTGTCTAAAATTTTCAGTATAATTACTACTTGGATTTATTGCCCCAGTTCCATAATCTTCAAAACTATCAATATAAATAAATAATGCTGAATTTTTATTTGGTGTGTTAGCTAATATTTTTTCAAAATCTTGATTATCATTATCTTTCAAATAACATATTGGATGAATTGTTTTAGGTGCAATAATACTTCCAACAGTACTAATACTAGACCTAAAACCTACCCGCCCTCTTCCGCTTCTTCTCCCTTGTCTTCTACTAGGCAGTGTAGATGCGCCACCTTTTTGTAATGTTATAGGATTAAATATATTTTTATAATTTTGTAAAATATTTGCAATACCCAAAAATGCAGTTGCTATTATAGTAGTATCTAAATATAATTCACTTGCCATTTTTTCATTTATTAACATATTATAAACTTCATTAATATTAAGTGCAGATGCATCTAAATATTTAATAACATTATCCAATTCTGCTTGTTTATTTTTTAGTTCTGTAGAACTTTGTTTAATAATTTTATCTGTACTAGTTTCTGCAATTGGGAGTATTGCAATATTTATTTCTAGTTCATTTTTTTTAATTTCTTCTATCTGTTTCTTTGTATTTTTAATACTCTTTAAAATTTTTTTTATAAGTTCAAAAATATTTGTATATATTTCTTCCCATTTTGCTATATCATTATCTATATTATTTTTCTTAGTATCTAAAACATCCATTTGGTCTAAATAAAATTGCCCTTGTTTTAAAAGGTCATTTATTTTATGAACTAATTCTTGCTGTTTTTGAATATAAGTATCATCTATTTTAACAACTTTATCATAATCAGCTTTATGTCTTGAATATTTCTTTAGTGCTTTTTTGTGAGTTGATTTTAATGTGCCTTTTGATTGAGATGCTATAACATCATATTCTTTTCTTAATAATTTTACTTTAGCTTGAAAATTTCCTAAATCTCCTGAACTTATTTGTTCAACAATATCTCTAAATTTTTTTGTATTTTTTTCAAGGGTTTTTTTATCTTCTATAAAATTAGGTATTTTTTTCTGTATTGATTTATTTGCTTGATTAATCTCAATTTCTAATTTTTTATCCTTTTGTTCAATCATTTCTAAATCGTGAGAATTCATTAATGAATTAAAATATTCATCAGAATTAGAATTAGAATTAGAATCTTCTGGTTTTGAAAATTCAATGATTTTATGTTGTCTTTTATTTAAAACATATTCTGTTGATTTATTACGTTTGTCTTCTGCAATATCTTTAAAATTTTGCGCTACAATGTTATAAGAACCCATTACTTTATTAACTTTTCTCTCCTCATTTTGTAAATTTTTAACAAAAGTATTAAATTGTCTCATATTATTCCAATGTTTAATTGCTCCTAAAAAACCAGCTTTTTGTGTTTTTTTATGTTTTTCATAATTATTGTGATATTTTTTTGTTCTGGACATTTTGTATTATGTATTAGGCTATTTAATTTATAGTTATATAAAAAAAATAAAATAATTAGTATATAAAAATAAATAATTAAAAATAAATAATTAAAAATAAATAATTAAAAATAAATAATTAAAAAATTAATAATAAAAATAAAAAATAAATAATTATAATTTTATATATTTGAATTTAAAAATTGATTTTATATGTTATTATAGTCTATATATAAAATTTAGCATACATAATACATAATACATAATAATAAACATGGCATTAACACTTAGTGGAAATGTTCTATCTAAAATATCATTTTGTGATAAACAATGTAGTAATGTTAATGATAATAAATTCAAAGCACAAGTAATTAAAGACCTTGACACTAAATACAAAATACAAGTAGTTACTAGAGATTATAATATTTTAAATCCAAATATTCTTCGTAATGTTTCATATCATCAACATATTTTAAGTCTATATACTAATGGAAATCCTTATATGTTATATCTTACAAAAATTGATGGTATTAATTGTGCCTTATTTATTGATAAAAAACTAAAAGATGGATATACATATCCAAAAATACATTGTGTCAAATATAGATTTATGGATGAATTATATGAAAAAGATACTATATTTACAGGTGAATTGGTTAGAGACCAAGAACGCAGATGGTTTTTCTTAATTGATAATATTTTGCTTTATAAAGGTATGAGTACATCTGAAAAAAATATATTAAGTAAATATGAACTTATACATAATATTATTGAAAAAGAATATACTGTTGATAGATTTTTGGAAATTTGTCCATTGCAAATAAAAAAACTATTTTTATATAAAGATATTAAAAAACTAGTTAATGAATTTATGCCAAATTTATCTTATAAATGTAAAGGTATTATATTCTATACATTAAATAATAAAAATTCAAATTATGCATATATTATGCCTAGAGATGGGCAAATAGAAATTAAACCTTGTAGTGAGGTAGACGAATTATTACAAGAAAAACATCCAGAATTATGGAGTAAAAAATCTTCTATTGCAAATGAAACTAGACAAATAGATAATAATGATATTATAGTAGACGCAATTATTAGTAATAATGACGTTTTACAATCAAATCAGTTGGAATCTAAAACTGATATGAAAACTGAGTTGAAAAC
>Ga0214919_10001259_pt1 | contig 42011 bp, 33 predicted proteins | sample LL1503_MetaG_FD_177994 | JGI IMG/M metagenome (GOLD analysis project Ga0214919, IMG submission 177994) | Freshwater microbial communities from Lake Lanier, Atlanta, Georgia, United States - LL-1503 | ecosystem: Environmental > Aquatic > Freshwater > Lake | place: USA: Georgia | collected... | reverse complement strand
TGCATTTAATTCGGGTCTTACTTGGACCGGTATGTTGGGAGATTATCAATTAAATTCATTTGATGATCAAAATTCGCCTCGAATGATTTTTCTTTGGACTAAAAATTAAGGATGGAAACTTTTAAAGGCTTATGGACGCGTGAAAATGGAGATGGTACTTTTGTAACGTCCTTGTCAAATATCCCCATGGATGTTTTAAATTCCGAGCAGGTCCTTGTGCAAGTTTTTTATTCCTCTTTGAATTACAAGGACGCACTCTCCTCATCTGGGCATCGAGGCATTACTCGAAATTTTCCCCATATTCCAGGGATAGATGCTGCAGGGATTGTGCTTAATGACCCAACGGGCAAGTTTAAACCTGGAAGTCAAGTCATTATTACGGGTTTCGATTTGGGTATGAATGCGCATGGAGGATTATCAGAGTACGTTTCCGTTCCATCCCCATGGATTATTAAATTGCCCTCAGGACTAACACTCGAAAAATCGATGCAAATTGGCACCGCCGGTTTGACCGCCGGCATGGCTTTGTTGGCCTTGCAACAAAATGGCATTTTCCCTAGCGATGGTCCTATCGTGGTGAGTGGTGCTACCGGAGGTTTGGGAATGTGCAGTATTTTATTGTTAAAGCACTTGGGCTATGAAGTTATTGCCATCACAGGAAAAAAAGACTTACACGGTTTTTTGAAGTCAATCGGCGTGGATGAAATAATCGATCGGGAGGAATTCCTCGAGGAAAAAACGAAAGCACTTTATTCCATGCGATTTTCAGGGGCGATAGATACGGTCGGAGGAGAGACGTTAATCAAGATTTTAAAAAGTCTTAAGGCCGGAGGTTCAGTGGCAGCATGCGGCATGGCGTCTAGTGTTGATTTACACTTGCAGATTTATCCATTTATACTCAGAGGAGCTCGATTATTAGGCATTTATTCGGCTGATTCTCCCTTGGAGTTGAAGCAAAAAGTGTGGAATAAATTTTCTAAAGAATGGAATTTTCCAATGGATAAAATCGTAAAAGAAATCTATTTGGAAGAAGCCCCCAATATCATGCAAGACATGTTAGTCGGCAAAACAAGTGGCCGACACTTGGTCAAAACAATCCGTTAGTTTTTAATAAACTTCATACTAGGTTGGTTTACGATTTCTGGCAATCGTACCAGATAAGTACCCACTGGAATCTTAGAAATGTCAATTTTCAATTGATTTGCCCCAGGCTCCAAATTGACTTTTTCGGTGAGGAAAATCCGCCCATGTATATCAATAATTTCAATGGCATAAGTACCTGCCATGGCTTGAGGTAATCCTACGTTTAGTAAATTAGTGGCCGGATTAGGAAAGGCAACATACGCGGAAAAAGGATTTTCTTTTTCTGTTGCTAAAATATTAATCGTCAATAAATCGGATGTTGCGCTACAGCCATTGACATCTTTCAGGAAAACTGAATATAAACCACTTTGAACGGGAGTATAGGTAGATGTGGTTGCGCCAGGAATGATGGCTCCATTTACATACCATTGAATAGTTCCAGTTCCTGCTATTTTCATGGTTCCGTCTATGTACGTGATCGCCGGTGGCAATGGACTTGACACGGTTAGATTTAAGGCGGTCGATGTATTTGTGCATAAACCATTTACAGTTGCTTTTACCTGATAGGTTCCACTTTTCTTAGCTTCATAGGTGGATGTAATCGCACCACTTATGGCCGCGCCATTTAATAGCCATTGGAAACTTGGGTTGTCTGTAGATTTTGCTGTAATTAAAACCGAGCCGCCTACGCAAACGGTTTGGGTACCTGTAGGGCTTATGCTTGCATCAGGGGTTTTGGCGGTTGTGATATTCACGACAGATCTCGGACTTGGACAGCCCATCGACTTGAATTTCATGTCGTAAAAATAATAGTATCCTGTGGTGATGGGTGCCCCATTGTATAGCGCTCCGGTCATTGATAAAATATTGGGAATCGTATAAGGATAACCCAGATTTACAGGGGCATTTACGGTATCCGTTAACGACTTATTACTTCGGAATATCGTTGCCCCATTACTACAAGTTTGTGCAAGGATATAGGTTCCTGGTTTTGGAAATGATAAATTAAGCTCAACTATTTGGCCAGGATCATTTTTGTCATCATTTAATTGGTTGTTTACTTTCGTCGAGTTGGTTTGTGTTCTCGTGGCATTCAAATCTTTAGTAATAGAGGAAACTAATTCACCACTTTCATAATTGAAAACATCAAAAGTGATGGTCCCAGAAGTTCCCACATAGACTCTGGCCGACTCTAGAATTATGGGTACCTTGATATCGAATATAGGTGCGGGTCCAAAATTTTCATAATATGAACCGGTGCCAAATTCCTTTTTTGTTTGAGGTTTCATGGATCCCGAAAAGTCATTATAGCCAACGGTATAATTAGCTGAATAAGGGGCAGTCGCAGTAGTTCCTGATGCGGTAAGCACATTATTGTTATACCAAAGTGGATATCCTTGAGCAGCACTTAAATTTAAGGAAGTTGCTCCGGAACAGAAAAGGCCTGTCCCAACGGGCGCCTGAGGATTTTCAATAATTTGGCTAGTGCTTAATAAATCATTGTTTGTATTTTGATCGACATCTAGATTTGAAATCGCTTTAAATGTATATGTTTTCCCTGCAAGCCAATTAGCAGTGCCGGTTACTGTAATAATTTGCTCGTTGCCCGCATCGATTTTTGATATTTTGCCAGTAAGGCTCCCTTGTAAGTTATTTTCAAGGTAATAATTTAACGTGATGGGGATATTATTTTGCGATTTACTCCCATAGTTTTTCACTCGGACCTGGAGTGATGTAAGACCGTTTGTGGCGCAATAACTATTCGTTGGATTAGAAATAGACATAATACCTACGTCATTTGAGGCCTGAATAACTTGAATGACATATTCTTCAGATTCACCGGTTCCTAAATTGCCGCACACATTCGTAGATGAATTTCCCAATTCGGCCACAACCCTCATTCTGAAATATTGATTGATACTTAGGTTGGATGGCACTTTAAATTTTGCCGTGTAGCTATCGGTACTCAATAGGTCACTCGCCAACATAATTTCATTTGAATCCTCGAAGTCTCCATCTTGGTTCCAGTCTACCACCACTTTAATTTTTTTACTGGCAGTACTTGAGAAGGTTAATTTAAGGTCGTTGGATCCCCCTAATTCCAATGGAATAGGCGTGGAGGTAAAGTCTTGGGTGGTTGATACTGTATTTGAATAGGTACCCACGGCTAAAGACTTGATAAGATTTTGTGAGGTTGTTGGCGTAATGGCACAATAGGCTTTTCCACCAATTCCTGATACAATCAAAGAGAAATCTTGTTTATCATTTTTCAAAGTCCCCTTATGAGAAATGGTTAATTCATATGATTTTCCAGGAACTGCTCCTTTAATAATAATTTTTTCAATGTTGTCACGGATATTGTCTCCCGTCTCTGCGATTTTTTCTGGGGCGGCTGGATCTAATATGAAGGGCAGGAATTTTCCTGTGCCATCCGTAATTTTAATATCTAGGTCATTGACTAATTTGGGTTTACGGTTATTTAAATTTTCAGTGGTAATGGGAAATACAGTTGACTCCGGATCAGTCCAAGAAAGCGTTGCGACCAAATCACCTTTTCCAGATGCTACGAATGAACGTTTGTCTGTGGCTGTATTGGCCAAAGTGCCTTCCGAAATCAAGTTTGATGAACTCGCATTTGTAATAATTTTGGCTGCTTTTTCCATGTCTAAAAGACCCCAACCCGTTTTGTAGTCTGGCCCCGCCGCTTCTAGATCCAATGCAGAGTGTAATATTAGGCCTTTTAAAGTGGCGGATCGCATGAAAATATTATTATTTAGACGATTGTATAACTGTTGAAGTAAAAAGATAGATCCTGATACTTGCGGGGAAGCCATAGAGGTACCACTCAGGTAAGTATAGCTTGTCGTGGAGGCATTACTAGTGGATAAAAGATCCGTACCAATTCCCACAATATCAGGTTTAATTCTGCCATCGTCTGTAGGACCCCAGGATGAAAAGCTTGCCAATGCAACATCACTACCTTTTTCGGGAATCGTATACATGGATTCTGCGGCGCCCACGGTTAATATATTTTTGGCAGTTCCCGTGGTAGAAATGATGTCATATCCGTCATTTTTACTTCTGGCAATGTTGGAGGAATCTTTGGTAGATGTTTTTAAAAAATAATATTTCCCGGCCTCTGGACCATTTTCGTCGCGGCTATTTCCGGCTGATTTGACCATCAAATAATAGGGGGCGTTAAAAGCAATTTTATCTAAATTTTGTGCATTGGTATCATAAAAACCAAACTTATAATCCTCGAAGGTACTTACTTTGTCTTCGCCCCACCACTGCCATTTCTTTTTTGTTGAATCATAAACCCATCCCGATTGATAGCCATAGGAGTGATTACTGACCAACAATGCTGGACCTGTTTTAGGAATAGAAGCATCACTAATTTCCGCATTATCGTTATTGTAATCCCATAATTTGAGATCTGCTCCAAAGGACATTCCCCTGGCATTCGCATTAACGCCCGAGGCAATCATAGTACCTGACACGTGTGTACTGTGAATATCAGTACTGCTTAAGTTCTCTTGTAGTTTGATGCGACCTCCAAATTCTTGGTGTGTAGCCAAGGCATTTCCCCCATCCCAAACGGCTAATCGTCCAGACATGGTATCGGACTTTCCACTTAAAGAAACTCCAATACTTCCGCCCGAGTATAACTGGTTTGTTTTGGTGGTTACTGCAGCTTGTGCATTGGAGTGATTGATGATGTAAAGCGGTTCGCCTATTTCATTGATTTGTTGGAGACTTAAAAATCGCCCATTCCCTAAATCCTCTTTTATTTTAAGACCTCTTTCCTCTGCAATTCGTAGGCTTTTTTTATAATTGCTGTCTAATTTTCGACTGAAATCTCCCGCATTTTTTATGCGCTCATTGATTTGCAGGAGCCGATTTTGTGTTCCTTGCGCTGCAATTTTCTGACTAATCAAAAAGAACACCAGGATGGAAAAGAAATATTTATAAGTATGCAGTATTTTCAAGGCTGGTTTAAAAAAATAAATTTAGCATTTTTCTTTTAATTCTACACGAAAGGTTTTTCGGTGGATGTCTGTTGGTCCTAAATTTAACACAGCTTTTCTATGTTCTAAAGTTGGATAGCCAGCATTTCTCTCCCAGCCATATCCTGGGTATTTTTCAGCCGCATTTTTCATCCATTCATCGCGGTAGGTTTTAGCTAAAATGGAGGCGGCCGCGATTGAAAAATATTTTGAATCCCCTTTCACGATGCACGTATGTGAAATCAGAGGATAATTGATAAATCGATTTCCATCGACCAATAAATGATCGGGTCTGGTTTTTAATTGGTCCACCGAATAGTGCATCGCCAACACGCTGGCTTTATAAATATTAATTTGATCAATCGTTTCGTGGTCTACTTCCGCAATCGCATATTCAATGGCATAATGTTTCACGATGTCAATTAAATTTGTTCTCTGCTTGGATGTTAATTGTTTCGAATCGGTTAGGGCAGCATGTGTAAAGTCTTTGGGCAAAATTACTGCACTGGCTACCACTGGGCCAGCTAAACAGCCCCTTCCTGCTTCATCTAATCCTGCTTCTATTCCTGAAAGCGAAAAATAGGGGAGTAAAGTCCCAATAGTTTTCTTCATAAATTCGAGCCAATTAATAAACTTTTGTTGGTGTTTACATAAATATGGGTTAAAATTGAGGAATATTTCGCAATAACCTGATGATGTCTTCGTATTTCAAGTCAATTTTCTTATTTATTTTATTGGTTCCCATGTGTGTTTTGGGGCAAAAATATAAACCAAAAAAGATTTTTCATTTGGAGGCTAAGTCGGTTCGATTTAGTGGGGATGGCACTTCGGGAGAATCTTATTTTTTTAAACCTGCCGTTGAATTAGGCATAGGATTGCAATATCCAATAACTGCTCGGGCTAGTTTTAGTCCGCAACTTTCTTTATCACAAAGAGGGTATCACGCCAAAACAAATTACTCAGATTCGACTTATGTCGACCGTACAATTTCCTTAAATTATTTAGACTTTAGTCCCAATTTAGAGATTAAACTAGGAAGTTTATCCGAATATGGCGGAGGCCTAACGGTTTGGGCAGGTCCTTATTTTGGCGTGGGATTATGGGATAATTCAACGTACATTAACAGAGGTCCTAATCCATTAAAGCCTACTACATTCGTGACAACTACAACCTCTGGTGAAAGTTTTTCTCGCGATTTGAGAAGGGTTGACATGGGTTTCAAAGTAGGCCTTGGAATTGTTTCTCAAAACTTTGTTTCCTTAGGGGTAACCTATCAAACAGGTATCATTAATATCGCTTCTGGCGGCGGATCCTTATACAACCAATCTTTAGGGTTTTATTTAAGAGTCTTTTTTGATGACGTACTTTAATCGCGGTTAAAAAGAAGTCTCTTGCCTAATTGACTCATATCAAAATTTCCATTGGAATAGGCTAAGTGTCCTGACACGAATGTGGAATCGATGCTTGCCGAAAATGTTTTGCCTTCTAAAGGAGACCATCCGCATTGAAAATGCAAGTTAGATTTCTCGACTAGGGTCGGTTTTTGTAAATCGACAATCGCCAAGTCAGCCCAATAACCTTCCCTGATATACCCTCTTTCCTCTATTTGAAAGCAGTCCGCGACTGCATGAGCTGTTTTTTCAGCGATCTTTTCTAAGGTCAAAACCCCTTCTTGGGCTAATTCGAAAAGAATCAAAAGGGGATGTTGGACTAAAGGCAAACCCGAAGGGGCAGACCAATACCCTTGCTGTTTTTCTTCCCACGTATGTGGTGCATGATCCGTGGCAATGATATCTAACTCACCCGTATTCAATGCTTTTCGCAAGGCATTTTTGTGTCGGGCATCTTTAATCGCCGGATTGCACTTAATTAAATTGCCCTTTGTTTCATAATCAGAAGCATCAAACCAAAGATGGTGTACGCAAACCTCAGCCGTGATTCTTTTATCTTTAACGGGTTTGGTATGGTCAAATAAAGCTAGTTCTTCTTCCGTGCTAATATGTAAAATGTGTAAGCGCGTGTTGGATTTTTTGGCTAAGTCGATCGCCATCGAGGAGGACAAATAACAAGCTTCTTCATTCCTTATAAGCGGATGTAAATAGGCTGGAGCGTCATCAGCTGGATATTTTTCTTTAAACAAAGCTAAACGGGCGCGAACAGTTGCTTCATCTTCACAATGGGTTGCGATGAGCATCTCACTCCTGGAAAAAAGCTTTTCGAGGGTTTGGACATTATCGACCAACATATTTCCGGTACTTGAACCCATGAATATTTTAAGGCCGCAAACATCTCTTTTGGATGTTTTAAGGACTTCCTCCAAATTATCATTGGATGCCCCCATAAAAAAGGAATAATTGGCCAAAGAACTCGCCTGCCCTATGTTGTATTTGTCAGCTAATAATGTTTGATTAAGCGCATTGGGAACAGTATTGGGCATTTCCATGAAGCTAGTGACTCCTCCGGCTACCGCAGCGCGCGCTTCCGAAGCAATTCTTGCTTTATGCGTTAATCCAGGCTCCCTAAAATGCACTTGGTCATCGATCATCCCTGGAAATATATGTTTTCCAGTCAGGTCTACTACTTGGTCCTCGGCATTGGGGGAAATAGATGAAGCAATTTTATCTATGCGGCCATGTTTGATCCGAATTTCTCCCTGAAAGATTTTACCTTCATTGACAATTTGTGCGCCTTTTAATACGTAGCTAGCCATTTTATTCCGTGCTAATTTTGATAATTTTAAACTCAGTCCGTCTATTTTGTTGATGCATTTCTTCTGGACATTCCACTCCATCTGAACATTCATTGATCAATTGGCTTTCACCATACCCTTTGGGTTTTATGCGATCCTTGGTAATTCCCCTACGGATAATATAGTTGACCGCTGATTCAGCTCTTCTTTGCGATAATTTTAAGTTATACCCGGTACTTGCCCTGGCATCCGTATGGGCGCCAAGCTCCAAATTCATTTGTGCATTATCAGATAAGAATTGGACAATCTTATCTAGCTCCTCTGCGGCATCTGGGCGGATTTCCGCTTTGTCCAAATCGTAGTAAATGGAATTGATTTCATACAATTTTGAAATTTCTTTTCCGATCTCCGGTCGGTCCATCGTGATCATTACTTGGAAAGTCGTATCGGTCATTTCTTTTTTTAATAAAGACTCGGGGATGGTTTTTCCTTCCATGGAAAAGCTGGATCGAACCGTGATAAAGTCTTCTTTGTCACACTTAAAGACGAGCTCGTCGTTTTCAGCCAAATCGATCAATTCAATGAATCCCTTTTTATTGGTTTTTTCATTGGATAAGGTTTGGCCATTTTTGCGAACATTAATTTTAACGGAGTCAATCGGATTTCCGGATGGATCTACGACCTTAACTTGAACAAAATAATTGACTATTTTCTTGTTTAATGTATCAATGACGGGTGGCGGTGCAGTCGTCCACCAGCGATCTTCAGAGCCGGTGGATTTGAAAAAATAAATATCATCATCACCTTTGCCACCGGGCCTATTTGAGCTAATATAGCCTTGGGTAGAATCCGAAAACGATATGGCAAAGTCGTCACCAATGGAATTGATGGGTACGCCTAAATGTTCCACAACAATTTCAGTCTCGTTTCGACTAGCCACAAATAAATCCAAACCTCCAATGCTCGGATGTCCATCTGATGAAAAGTATAATTTTCCATTGGCACTCACATAAGGAAATAATTCATCTCCTGGAGTGTTAATCGTGGAACCTAAGTTAATCGGTCGGCCAAACCGGCCAGAGTTGTCAATAGGCACTCTGTATAAATCAACGCCCCCCTTTCCTCCTCTACGATTAGAGCTAAAATATAAGGTTCTCTCATCTGCAGAAAAACTGGGACTTCCATCCCAAGCTAGCGAATCTGAAATGCTAAGTCGCTCAGGTTCGGACCAAGTGTTAGCCGTCTTTTTGGAAATGTATAAGTCCACATCTGGGGAAGGGTCTTTGCTTTTCCCCGTATTTCCTCTGGCAAAAACGACGGTAGTTCCGTCCTTGGTAAATGCGGGAGTTCCATCGTTCGCATTTTCTTTAAAAAGAGCCGAACTAAATATGGATTGATTCCCAATTTCACCAGGATTTTTTAAAGGGGCTTTGACAATTCCTAAAAAAGGCAGACCATTGTTTTTGTAAATTTCAGGTTTCGAGGAACTAGTGAAAATCAATTCGTCCCCTATTTTTTTAGCGTCAAATTCTGTTTTTGAGGTATTTCCTGTGAGCGCTTGTAATGTTACTGGACTTTGTTTTTTTAATAGATCCGGGATTTGCCCTAAGTTTTCTAATTCAATTTCCGACTTGATTTGATATAATCGGCTTGGTTTTGACTTGACAAATTCGTTTAGATAGCTTTTTGTTAATTCATAATTACCTATGGATTTAGCAGAAATGGCCATGTAATAGGGAAGCATTTTGTCTACATAGCCTTTGGCCTGTGCTTGTTGGTAATAGGGTAAAGATTGTGTGATCCGATTGGATAGTCGATAAGATTCTCCTAATAGGTAATTGGTTTGATCCAATTGGAAACCTTTTTGAGCCAACGGAAGTAATTCCTTAATGGTTAGGTCATATTCCCCTTTATCAAAATGCTTTAACGCTTTTTTATTGCTTAATTTATCCGTGTGGCATGAAGTAAAAAAAATGCCCAATAAGAACAAAATCGAATATTTTTTGAACATATGCGGATTGTAAAATACCATCTATTTTAAAAGAACTTTCAAATGTAATAAGCTATGCTCATTAATTTCATGTAACTTTGCAGAAATTTAGAAAATAATAAGGCTCAACGCCTTATACAATCCAGCAGTGATGTTGCACATTTTATGAGAAAAAGAATCCAAAAGGACGACATACGTCGTTCAGAATCCACACGCAAGTTTTCAGGTCCAAGTAGCGGAGGCTCATCAGCAAGAAAACCAACTAAAAATTTTACAGATCGGAGTACCGGAAATAAGCCAACGAGCGATCGGGGTGGAAGATCTGAATTTCGTTCATCAGAGCCAAGATCTTTTGACGTGCCAAAAAGAGAATTTTCAGGTGACCGTGAGCGCAAGCCATATAATCCGGAACGTAAGCCATATGCTGGGGATCGACCGAGCCGACCTTATCAAGGAGGAGATTCAAATTCAGAAGGCCGACCGCGTCGGGAATTTGATGGTCCCAAAAGAGAATTTTCAGGCGACCGTGAGCGAAAGCCATATAACACGGAGCGCAAACCTTATGCTGGGGATCGACCTAGTAGACCTTATCAAGGAGGAGATTCAAATTCAGAAAGTCGCCCACGTCGGGAATTTGACGGACCCAAGAGAGAATTTTCAGGGGACCGCGAGCGAAAGCCTTATAATAAGCCATACTCTTCAGATAGAACACCCAATTCTGGAGAAAGAAATAGAGAATCAAGACCTTACCAGGGAGGCGATTCAAATTCAGAAAGCCGCCCACGTCGGGAATTTGACGGGCCCAAAAGAGAATTTTCAGGAAACCGTGAGCGCAAGCCATTTAATCCAGAAAGAAAACCCTATGCGGGGGATCGACCTAACAGAGCTTTTCAAGTAGGAGATTCAAATTCAGAAAACCCTACACCTAGAGCGTTTGACGGACCTAAAAGAGAATTTTCAGAAGACCGTGAGCGTAAGTCATTTCAAACGGATGGTTCCGAGACTGAGCGTCCAAAAAGAGTATTTGACAGAGAAAAATCGGATGATTCATCCAAGGATTTTCGAGAAGCACCTACGAGCAAGTTTTCAAAGAGAGATACTTTTAAGAGCAGAAATAGGTACGAGGAGAGCCCAGCGCATACGCCACAATATAAATTAGATCGTTTTAAAGAAAAGGCACCTGCTAAAATTCAAAGGAAAATTAGAGAGGCTGAAAGTAAAAGTGATATGGTTCGCTTAAATCGATATATCGCGAATGCGGGAATTTGTTCTCGACGTGACGCAGATAAATTGATCGAGGCGGGTGAAATTAAAGTGAACAACAAAGTGATCACAGAGATGGGCTATCAAGTAGCTCCCACGGACATAGTCAAATATGGCAATCGCAAATTGAATCGCGAAAAGCCAGTTTATGTATTATTGAATAAGCCCAAAGACTTTTTGACCACCACTGAAGATCCAAATGATCGCAAAACGGTGATGGAATTAGTGAAAAATGCGGGCGATGCGCGTATTTATCCAGTAGGCAGATTAGACCGTAATACAACGGGATTAATTTTATTGTCCAATGATGGCGAACTAGCTGACCGATTGACTCACCCGTCGCATGAGATCGAAAAAATTTACCAAGCAGAGTTAGATAAGCCATTGACCGATGATGATTTCGAAAAAATCAAAGCGGGATTAACTTTAGAAGATGGAGAAATCAAAGTGGATGATTTAGCTAAAGTTACTCCGGATGGCTATGTCATAGGCGTTAAAATTCATTCAGGGAAAAACCGAATTGTACGAAGAATATTTGAACATTTAGGTTATGAAGTGACTAAATTGGACCGAACGACCTTTGCGGGTTTGACTAAAAAAGATTTGCCGAGAGGTCATTGGAGGTATTTAACGGAACGAGAACTCGTTAAACTGAAGTACTTCTTGTAAACAAAAAAGGCCTGAAATTTCAGGCCTTTTTTTATGCTTATATGATTGAATTTAAATATTCATCAATGATTCACGGCGTCTCATTTTACCAGCTGGGATACCAAACATCATCTTAAATCTTCTACAGAAATAAGCGGTGTCTTTATACCCTACTTCAGAACCTATGGCACGAATGGATTTTTTAGTTGTACGTAAAAGTCCCACGGCAGCTTCCATTCTTTGATATTCAATGTAGTCCTGTGGATTAATTCCGGTCAACATTTTGAAATATTGTCCAACATAATCTTCAGAAACATTGGCCACGTTGGCTAATACTTTGTTTGACAAATCTCCTCCGATATGATCCTTGATGTAAGCGAAAATGTCAATTAACCTTGGGTCTTTAAAATAGGTGCTGTTTGTAGCTAGTTGCTCAACAAATAATCTATTTTGAATGATATAGCGAATAACTTCAATGACAATTTCTTCTGTTTTAATTTTGATAATCCGACCTTTCCCAATTTCATCCGACATATCCTCAAGGAGAATTTCTTTGATGGTTTGAGCCAGCTTTTCATCTTTCTTAATTAAAAATGGAGGGATATCTAGAGATGTAAAGAAATTTACGGAATCAAAAACCTTCGCTTCAAAAGCAACCATGCCAAATGAATTTTCAAGTCTACCGATGGCGCTCGAATCATTATTTTGGTCGAAGTAAAGCTCACGATGTGTCATGAACTCCTCATTATTTACCGCCTTAGGTTTTTCTGCATTGCCATATGTAACGCTGACCATTTTGCCACCTGGAATAAAAAGCATATCACCCTCTTCTACCTGAGTTTCTTCCTCACCAAATGAAACTTCGCCTTTGTACAATATCAAGAGCGAGTTTTCAACATCATAATAATTTTTAATTCGGATAGGTTGTAATATTCTAATGTTCCTAGCCTTGATAAATTTAACTCCTAAGGACTCAATAATCTTGTTATAATCTTCCATTTTCGTATGTTTTATCGTCGATTATTACGATTTTCTTAATTTAACTTGGACAAAACTAATAAATCAGCGAATAAATCCAAATTATTTGGAGAAAAATCCGTCTTTTTTTCTAATATAATTAAATAGGTTTTATTGTAATATACCTATAAGTATGTTTTTTTGATTCCATAAAATTTCAAAAAGAGAGTGGTTGGTATTTTTATAATTATTTTTAGGATACCTATATTTTTAAATTAAAATAAATAATTAGCTCATAATTTATCCGTAAATTTGGTGCTTGTGGATTTACAATCCATCTTAAATCCAATAATTATACTAAATCATGGGATTATTTAATTTTCTTACTAAAGATATCGCGATTGACTTAGGTACTGCAAATACCTTAATCATTCATAAGGATCAGGTGGTGGTAGATGAACCATCTATTATTGCATTAGACAGAAACACAAATAAAGTGTTGGCTGTGGGTCGACAAGCCATGATGATGCATGAAAAAACGAATGACAATATCAAAACGATTCGGCCTTTGAAGGATGGTGTTATTGCGGACTTTACAGCTGCGGAACTAATGATGCGCGGATTGATTAAGATGATGGATAAGGGGAATTCGTTTTTTTCTCCAGCTTTACGGATGGTTATTTGTATTCCATCAGGGATCACAGAGGTAGAAAAAAGAGCTGTAAAGGATTCAGCGGAGCATGCTGGGGCGCGTGAGGTTTATATGGTGCATGAGCCCATTGCAGCTGCGATTGGGATTGGAATTGATATTGAACAACCCAATGGATCGCTCGTAGTGGATATAGGAGGCGGTACCACGGAGGTTGCCATTATTTCATTGAGTGGAATTGTTGTAGAAAACTCAATTCGTATCGCAGGAGATGAATTTACTAGAGATATAAAAGATTATTTATTGCGTGAGCATAAATTAGTTATTGGCGAGAGATCAGCTGAGCAGATTAAAATTCAAGTGGGTGCGGCATTGCCAGAATTAGAAAATGCGCCGCCCGATTTTGAGATTAGAGGTCGTGATCAAATGACCGGGATTCCAAAGGAGATTTTAATTAATTATTCGGAAATCGCTTATGCGTTGGATAGTTCAATTACAAAAATTGAGGTAGCTATTATGGAAACTTTACAAAGAGCTCCTGCCGAATTATCAGGTGATATTTTTCATAATGGAATTCATTTAGCGGGTGGGGGTGCCATGTTGCATGGTTTGGATAAAAGAATTGAGAAGAAAACCCAATTGAAAGTACATGTGGCGGATGATCCTTTAAAGGCTGTTGTACGAGGTACGGGTGAAATCCTTAAAAATCTTGATAAATATAGAGCGGTTTTAATTACTTAATTTCTTCCTTTTAATTATAGTTTTGGCATGAATCAATTGTTTCAATTCCTAATTCGGCAAAGGATCATTCTTTTGTTTGTTCTATTGGAGTTGATCAATGTTTGGTCCATTTTCAAATACGATGATTTTCAACATGTCATTTATTTGAACACCACAAATCGCTGGGCCGCCTCCTTATTAGCTACAAGTCGGGAAATAAAAACCTATCATCATTTGGGGGAAGTTAATCAGGAGCTTGCTTTAGAAAACTCCCGATTAAGGCAAGAGATTTTCAAATTAAATGCCGTAAAGCAGCCAGAAAGCAAAGTTCCTTATTTTGTTAGCGCTGCCATGTTAAATCGATATGCTCCGGTGGCGAGTAAGGTGATCGATCAAAGCACTCAAATGTCGCAGAATTATTTGACCATCGACAAAGGGTTAATTGATGGAATTAAGCCTGGAATGGCAGTAATTTCGTCCACTGGCGTGGTTGGGAAGGTCATGTCTTGTACGTCAAATTTATCTTTAGTGGTCTCTGTACTTCACATTGAAAATAATGTTTCGGCAAAAATTAAATCTACCGGTGAATTAGGGTACATTAAATGGCCTGGTATTCAAACAGAAGTGGTAGAAATGATGGATGTTTCCAAATATAAAAAGGTGCTGAAGGGTGACACCATTGTAACTTCTGATTACAATGTGGTGTTTCCTCCTAATATCCCAATTGGCATTGTCGCAAAAGTAGGTCTCGAAAAAGATGAAACATTTCACAATATTAAAGTGATGTTGCTAACTAATTTCTCGACGTTAAAATATGTGTATGTGATCAAGAATCACCTGTTGGACCAACAGTTAACGTTGGAAACTGTAAAACCTAAGCCTGAATAATATGGGTAATTCATTTCAAATTAAATGGATTTTTATTGTTTTATTTAGCCTTGTCGCACAGGTTTTTATCTTACGAGATGTGGCGTTAGCTAATGTGGCTTTTTGTTTCATTTACCTTTGGATCATTTTAAAAGCGCCTATTCATACTCCTATATTTTATTTAATTATTGGCGGTTTCTTTATAGGCTGGATCGTGGATATATTCTATAATACGCATGGGATTCATTCCTTAGCTACCGTATTGATTGCATTTTTAAGACCTACATTCTTTAAGATGCTAACCCCGGTGAATGGCTATGACGAGCGGTCTAGTGTATCACTGAATGAAATGAAAGCTTTATGGTTTTTCCCCTATATTTTTGTGATGCTTCTCTCGCATCACTTAATTTTATTTCTAGTAGAATCTGCTGATGCTTCATTATTGATGCACAGTCTACTCAGAGCTTTTGCCAGTGCTATTTTAGGCACAATGGTTTTCGGAATGCTTGAATTATTCAATCAAAAAAACTAGGTCTTTTTGTCACGAAGATTTTTGGCTTCAAAATTGCAATTAGGGTCGTTTCGTAAATTTTACGAATAAATTCATGCTAATGGAAGTCGAGGTAAAAGACAAAATTTATTCTTTGGGTAATGCGAGGCGTGTTTTTGAAAAAGAATTCATGCCACACATGGATGCCATGTATAATTTCGCCCTTAAGTTGACGGCCGACGAAGACGATGCTCAAGACTTGGTTCAGGATACTTGTTTAAAAGCTTATCGCTTTATAAATTCTTTTGAACCAGGCACTTACGCGAAAGCCTGGTTATTCAGGATTTTGAAAAATAATTTCATTAATGATTATCGAAAAAAATCGAGAGGCCCTTCTAAAGTAGAATTTGAATGGGTAGAACAGTCAATTTCAGGAGAAGATGAAGCCGCGGAACCCGCATATTTTGCTGATTTACAAGCTGAAACAGTTAATGATATGTTGGGAGACGAAATCACCGCCGCACTCCAATCTCTCCCAGTTGATTTTCGAATGATTATTATTTTATGTGACTTGGAGGAGTTTAGTTACGAAGAGATGGCAAAAATTTTAGATATACCCATTGGCACAGTTAGATCTCGTTTGCATCGTGCTCGTGCTGTGCTAAAAACCAAATTAGTGAATTATGCGAAAACGAAAGGGTATAACTGACAACGTGTCATTAAATTTTGGGAACTAATTTTTCGAATGAGATGTTAAAAAATTTGAATTAAGGTGAAATAAAATGAAAATGAACTGTGAGCACCATCAGGATTGTATGCAATTGATTCAAAAGATTTTGGATGGGGAAGCGAGTGCAGCTGAAAAAGAAGCGTTTTTTGCCAACAAGGATCTTTGTATGCCTTGTCAGAAAGGCTATGAATTAGAGTTGTCGCTTAAAGCAAACCTAAAATCTAAATGTCAATTATCCTGTCCGGAGCAAATCATTAGCAAGATTAGAACAAAACTTTTTTTGCTTTTAATCCTAATTTCAATTCTTATTCCTTTATTTTGCTAGCTTATATAAAGTAAAATATTTTTGGAAGGTAAATTAATTATTTTTTCGGCCCCTTCGGGATCAGGCAAAACGACCATCGTCAAGGAATTATTGAAAAATAATTCGAATCTAGGCTTTTCTATTTCGGCATGTACACGAGATAAAAGAGGCCGCTTAGAAGAAAATGGCCAAGATTATTATTTTCTTACTCCAGACGATTTTAGGGAAAAGATCAATGAAGGTGCTTTTGTGGAGTGGGAAGAAGTGTATTCGGGAGCCTATTATGGCACACTGAAATCTGAGATTGAGCGCATTTGGGCCAGTGGAAAGCATGTAATTTTTGATGTGGATGTTAAGGGCGGACTCGCGTTAAAAAAATATTATGGAGATAAGGCTTTAGCCATTTTTGTTAAAGTTCCATCATTAGAAATATTAGAAGAAAGGCTACGTTCTAGAGGTACCGAGACGGAAGAATCGCTCTCTAAACGAGTTTTTAAAATGAAGTTTGAATGGTCATTTCAAGATAAATTCGATGTAATTTTAATGAACGATACATTAGATTTAGCTATCCAAAAGGCACAGAAATTGTTCACCCAATTCACAAGCTAACATGAAAGTCGGATTGTTTTTTGGCTCTTTTAATCCTATACATCATGGGCACTTAATTATTGCTCAGGCGACATTAAATCAAACTGAATTGGATCAAATTTGGTTTGTAGTTTCCCCGCAAAATCCGCATAAAAAAAGTAAAAATTTGTTACATGAATTTGACCGACTTGATTTAGTTGAAAGAGCCATTGCGGATAATTTTGCTTTTAAATCCTGCGATATTGAATTTAGCTTAACGAAACCATCTTATACAATAGATACGTTAATCCACTTGACTGAGCGCCACCCCACGAAAGAATTTTCTTTGATTTTGGGAGGTGATAATCTTGAACAGTTTAAAAGTTGGAAAAATTTCGATAAGATACTTGATTATTTTACGCTCTACGTATATCCTCGTGGTGAAATAATTACATCTGATTTATGGCAACATAAAAGCGTTACCAAGATTGATGCGCCCATTTTACAAATTTCTGCCACTTATATTAGATCCTGCATCCAAAATGACAAGTCCATTAAATATCTAGTTCCTGATCAAGTAGAGGCTTTAATCAGTCAGAAAAAATTTTACCTTTAGGCCTATTTGCCTAAGCTTTGTACACTATTTTTCTTCGTTTCCCTTTTCTTCGGATCACCATTTTATGGATGATTGGGATATGCATCTATGCTTATTTTCCATCTTTTTCAAATTCATTTTTTTTTGTATTCATTATTCTGTGGATTGCAGTTTTCATGGGGAGCTTTTTCAAGTTACGCACTTTATTAAGTATTTCGTTTAGCCTCTTATTGCCTATTTCTGGTTATTTAAATGCGAGATTAAACGCTCCCGAAATCTTAAATTTTGATTTAAATAAAACAAATACTTTTGTTTTTGAGGTCACCGATTTTCCTGAAATCAAACCTAAATCAATCGCTTTATTCGTCCATTGCATTTCATTTCTTGACCATAAAAAATGGAAAAAGGGTTCCGGTAAATTTAAAATATACGTAGGAAAAACGGCGAATAAGTGGGTAAAGGGAAGCAGATTGATTGTTCAAGCAAAATTAAATCCTTTTCCTCAGCCGTCATTTCCTTTTGAGAAAAATTGGGCAGAATACTTTCGGTCCAAAGGAATTTATGGCTCTGCTTTTATCGCCAAAAATGCATTTATATTATTAAATGACGTGGGGGAAAATAAAAATATATTTTACTATTTTCACTTTTGGCAATCTTACTTGGCCCAACATTTAGCGCTTGCCATGCACCGGGGCATCAATTTAGACGTGGCAAAAACGATGCTATTGGGGGTTAAATCTAGCATTGACTTCGAAACGATGGCGGTTTACTCATCTTTGGGTGCTATTCACATATTGTCGGTTTCAGGCTTGCACGTTGGTCTTTTATATGCAGGATTAAGTTTCATTTTAGGTTTTTTATTACGAAAAGGCCGATTTGGCAAAATGCTTTTTTTCATTTTAATGATGATTTTACTTTGGGCATATGCTGGAATTTCTGGCTTTTCTGACCCTGTCCTACGGTCTGCTTGGATGTTCTCCGGGATGCTTTTTGCTAAGGCATTTTTACACCATCAAAATGGAATTAATACCTTAGCATTCTCGTGTTTCGTTCTTTTGGTTTTTAAGCCCATGGCATTGTTTGAGCCCGGGTTTCAGTTGTCGTATTTGGCGGTGTTGGGCTTAATTATTTTCCAACAAAAATGGGCGTCTTTGATAAAATTTAATTTCCAATATAAGCCTTTTCAATTTATTACATCTAATACGTGGGAGCTAACCTGCGTGGCTCTTGCTGCCCAAATTTTTACTTGGCCTTTAATTATCTATTATTTTTATCAATTCCCCAACCCATTTTGGTTCCTATTGCTTAATCCTATTTTAATCGTATTATCTACTATTTCACTCGGGATAGGATTTTTATTTATTAGTCTATCTCCTATTTTGTTTTTTTTGAAGCTTGATTTTTTAATGCTATATCTGGGTTCTCTATTAGATTTTAGTTTTTCTATGTTGCATTTTGTCATGTTTAAGTTTGTCTATATTTTTCACCCCATCATGCCATTTCTTAAAATTCACTTGGTGGAGGTCTTTATCTATTTTGTGCTTGTTATCTGCTTTTCGTGTTGGCTGGCTTACCGCGAGAGGATATTTATATTATTGGTCATTCTATTGATTAGTGCTGAAGGCTTATTTCATATATTTCCTGAACGGGATCTTCAACAATCCTTTTTGTCTCAATATAAGGGATATCCTATTTTTGTCTCGATTTCAGGAGTGAAATCACATTTTTTTGCCCCTACTGAATTGAGCAAAGATCCCCTTTGGATACAGGGGCACTTAAGTCCACTCTGGGCTAATTTAGGAGTAAAGGATACATTAAGTCACTATTATGACCAGCGGATAAATTATGCATGGATTTATAAAAAGAAAAAATTTATTCTTTTAAATAAAGCTGCCATTAAACCTACAGGCGATAGATTTACCGTCATTTTGTCAAGAAATGTTTACATGAAAAAACCAAACTGGTTAGGTACTTGGGTTAATTCAACCTTATTAATTGCGAAGAAACCTTCGAGTTATACCCAGCAGGTGTGGTCGACTTATTATCCTAAGTTATTAAGTAATAAAGTAGATTTTTTGGATCAGCGAGCAGCTATCATGTATTAAAAAAGACTACCTGTTGGGGTAGTCTTTTTATATTAGCTTGGTTTTTTCTCATTGCGTTTGCGCTCGTTGGGGTCTAGCCATATTTTACGCATTCGAAGTGATTTTGGAGTAATTTCTAAATATTCATCCTTTTGGATAAACTCCATACATTCTTCCAAAGAGAAATTTAGTTTAGGCGCAATTTTAGCGTTTGAATCTGTTCCAGAAGCACGCATGTTAGTTAATTGCTTGGCATTTTGAAGGTTAACTTCAATGTCATTTTGACGATTATGCTCTCCAACAACCATTCCAGTATAAACCTCTTCACCTGGATCGATGAAAAATACGCCTCTATCTTGTAATTTATCTATAGCGTAGGGGATAGCCGCCCCCGTATTCATCGAAATTAATGATCCGTTGATACGTCCTGGAATGGGCCCTTTGAAAGGCTCATAAGCGGTAAAACGGTGCGCCATAATGGCCTCACCAAATGTTGCGGTTAATACTTTTGATCTTAAACCAATCAAACCTCTTGAAGGGATATTGAATTCTAAATGTTGAAGGTCACCCTTAGGTTCCATAATCAACAATTCTCCTTTTCCTTGGGTAGCAAGTTCAATCACCTTTCCGGCAACCTCTGCAGGTACATCTACAACCAAAGTTTCAATAGGCTCTAAACGTTCCCCATTTTCACCTTCTTTGAAAATTACTTGGGGTTGGCCTACTTGTAACTCATATCCTTCCCGACGCATGGTTTCAATAAGCACGGATAAATGTAAAATTCCTCGGCCAAACACTAAGAATTTATCTTCACTCTCAGTGGTCATTACTTTTAATGCCAAATTCTTTTCAGTCTCCTTGAATAAACGCTCACGAATATGTCGAGAAGTAACTAATTTTCCTTCTTTCCCAAAAAATGGAGAGTTGTTTATCGTAAACAACATATTCATGGTAGGTTCATCGATAGCAATACGCTCTAAAGCTTCTGGATTTTCAGCATCAGCAACCGTGTCGCCAATTTCAAAATCTTCAATACCAGTAATGGCGCAAATTTCACCACATTCGACTTTTTCTACTCTCACCTTGCCTAAACCTTCAAATACTTGAAGTTCCTTGATACGCATTTTCTTAGTACTTCCATCTGCTTTGCAAAGTGCAATTTGCATTCCCTCAGTCAGAGTTCCTCTTTCTAAGCGTCCGATAGCAATACGACCCACAAAAGACGAATAATCTAATGAGGTAATTTGCATTTGTGGGGTTCCTTCTTGAACCTTTGATGCAGGAATATTTTTAATAATAGAATCTAATAATGCGATAATATTATCAGTAGGAACTTTCCAATCTTCACTCATCCAACCTTGTTTCGAAGATCCATAGATACATGGAAAATCTAATTGTTCCTCAGATGCATCTAGATTGAACATTAAATCAAAAACTTGCTCATGAACTTCATCTGGACGACAATTCTCTTTGTCAACTTTATTGACTACAACAATTGGCTTAAGTCCTAATGCAATAGCTTTAGATAAAACGAAACGAGTTTGAGGCATTGGGCCTTCAAATGCATCAACTAATAGTAAAACACCATCAGCCATTCGTAAAACACGCTCTACTTCTCCTCCAAAGTCGGCGTGACCAGGAGTATCAATAATATTGATCTTAACCCCATTGTAACGTACGGATACGTTTTTTGAGGTAATTGTTATGCCTCGCTCACGCTCCAAATCATTGTTATCTAGAATTAAATCTCCAAACTCTTGATTCTCTCTAAATATTTTTGAGGCGTGAATGATTTTGTCAACTAAAGTAGTTTTACCGTGGTCAACGTGGGCAATAATGGCAATGTTGCGGATGCTTTGCATAAAATGAAGGCTCGTAAATTTTAAGGTGCAAAGGTATGGATTATTTCTTTGAAAAGTACTATTTGATTTAAATTACCATACTCGAATTTAATCAATCGCGGTAGGAGTATTGATTACCTTACTTTTTGTGGGGTATTCTTCTAAAATTTTGGCTAAAATACTGCTTGAGTCGATTCCACAAAGCTCATAAAGTTCTTTTTGTTCACCATGTTCTATAATCACATCGGCTATCCCTAAGCGGATCATTTTGGATTGATATTGATGGTCAACCATAAACTCGGCAATGGCAGATCCAAAACCCCCTTGAATCGCGGCATCCTCTACTGTAATGACGGTTTTGAATGTTTTGAAAATGATGTGCAATAATCGCTCGTCAAGGGGCTTGACAAAACGCATATCATATAATGCTGGTTTTAGACCTTTTTGTTTGGCTAATTCGACTGCCTTTTCTGCTTCATTCCCTATATGCCCAATGCTTAATATGGCTACATTATCTCCTTTAATCAGTTCATTACCTGTGCCAATTTCAATTTTTTCAAAAGTAGTTTTCCACGCGGGCATGACACCTTCGCCTCTTGGATAACGAATCGTAATGGCTTGGTTTAGCTCCTTAAAGGAGTCTAAAGAAGCTGTATACATCATATTTCTAAGTTCCTGCTCATTTCTGGGTGCTGCTACAATCATATTTGGAAGTGCCCTCATGAACGCAAAGTCATAGAGACCGTGGTGCGTGGGACCATCAGCCCCTGCAAGTCCTGCTCGATCTAAACAAAAGATAACCGGTAATTTTTGCAAACAAACATCATGCACGACTTGGTCGTAACCTCTTTGCATGAATGAACTATAAATATTACAAAAAACAGTGAGTCCTTGTGTCGCTAGTCCCGCAGAAAATGTAACGGCATGTTGCTCTGCGATACCTACATCAAATGCTCTATCTGGCATTTCACGCATCATAATATTGAGGGATGATCCCGAAGGCATCGCAGGAGTAATCCCCATGATTTTGGGATTCTTTTCTGCAAGCTCAAATAGGGTATGTCCAAAAACCTCTTGGTATTTAGGAGGCTGAGGATTATCATAGGTCTTTTTATGAATCTCACCTGTTATTTTGTCGAATTTTCCAGGTGCATGCCATAAAGTTTGATCTTTCTCGGCTAGACTATACCCTTTGCCTTTTGTCGTAATGCAATGCAATATTTTAGGCCCAGGAATATCTTTTAAATCATTTAACACAGTGGTTAAATATCCAATATCATGGCCATCAATGGGTCCAAAATACCTAAGATTTAATGATTCAAATAAATTACTTTGTTTTAATAATGTGGCCTTAAGCCCATTTTCGATTTTGGATACAATTTCTTGGGCTGATTTGCCAAATTTTGACATTTTACCCAATAAATTCCAAACGTCATCCTTCACCTTATTATAGGTGTGAGATGTTCGAATGTCTGTCAAATATTCTTTCAAAGCCCCTACGTTAGGGTCTATGGCCATGCAATTATCATTTAAAATAATCAGCATATTATTGGGTATGTCACCTGCGTGATTCATTGCTTCGAACGCCATACCGGCCGTCATGGAACCATCACCGATAATGGCAATGTGTTGTTTCTGGAATTCTTTTTTGTAGCGAGAAGCAACCGCCATACCTAAAGCGGCTGAAATGGAGGTGGAAGAATGCCCAACACCAAATGCATCATATATACTTTCGGATCTTTTAGGAAATCCACTGATCCCTCCTAAAAGTCGATTGGTATGAAACACATCCATTCTACCGGTAAGTATTTTATGGCCATAAGCTTGATGCCCTACGTCCCAAACTAATTGGTCTTCCGGAGTATTAAAAACATAATGTAAGGCTACGGTTAATTCAGTTACTCCCAATGAAGCTCCAAAATGCCCCCCATTAACAGAAACATGGTCGATAATAAATTGCCTTAATTCTTCGCACAATCGGGGCAATTCTGAGGGGGCAAGACTCCTAAGATCTGCTGGAGAATGTATTTTACTCAATAATGGACCAGCTTTGAATTGCATAAATTAAGTATTAAAATAACCCGAAGGTGAATATCAAACAATATAAAGGTAAAAATGTTTTTAGGCTTATTCGTTTTTTTGACTCGCTTTAAACAACCTTCTTTTTTCGTATTTACTCAAACTATCATAACCCGATTTAGAAATTTTATCTAAAATTTGGTTCAGTTCTTCTTCTACAACTTCTTGATTATCTAGTTCATTCATTGACTCGTACACTTTTTTTTGAGCCACTTTTACAAAAGAAAATACTTTTTCCTCTTTGACGAATACATTCTTTTTTTGAGGAAGTTGAAAATAAAATCCATACATAAAACCCATTAAGGCGCCACCTAAATGAGCAATATTTCCTCCTGCATTCGTTCCCGTAGTTTCAATGAATGACCATATAAGGTAAAATGCTGCCACATATTTTATCTGCACATCGCCAATAAAAAATAAATGAATGCGATAGGTGGGCTTAATGGTTGCTGCAGCTACCACAATGGCAAATACACCTGCTGATGCCCCATTTAGGTAGGTCGGGCCTTTTAAAATAAAATAAGAAAAGCTGTTCACCAAAAGCAAATAAGCAACCGCCCCAGATATGCCGCCCCAAATAAACAATTTCACGATTCGTTCTGAACCTATGAAATCTTGAATAATAATGCCAAACCAAAAAAGGAACATCATATTGAAAAGCAGGTGAAATAATTCAATATGGATAAAGAAGTACGTGAATACTGTCCAAGGCTCTTTAAGAACGATTATTGGCGTTGACGATAAAGTTAGATGTTCTAAGAGAGCAGAAAAAATTTGCTCGTGGCCTGCTAGTATAAGGCCGACTTTGCCCAGCATCAAAATAAGAAATATAAAAATATTAAAAGCAATAAGCTTTTTAAGCCCTTGATTTGGGCTGTTAAATATCATTTTTATATCAAACCAAATACTCTTCATCTTAAAAAAAAGTGTTTCTTTTAGTTCCCCAATATTTTAAAAGGATGACTGCAAAAATCATTCCTCCGATATGTGCAAAGTGTGCCACATTATCTCCTTCGCTTTGTTGGATCCCCTGATAAAGTTCATATAAGCCATAAAAACTGACAAAATATTTAGCCTTGATTGGAATGGGCAAAGGGAAAAGAAACATTTCTGAATTTGGAAATAAATAACCAAAAGCCATTAAAATTCCAAAAATTGCCCCCGATGCTCCGCCCACAACACTTCGGTTTATAAATTCAGCATAATTGGTCCTGACCCAATCGGAATTAATGGGCTCAATCGGACTAATAACACTAAAATGCTGCACATAGTCCGTTAAATTAAATGAACTAGGGTTTGATAAAACTAATTCAGTGGCTCTTCTAAAATCCGCGAAATCAATAAAATGCTGGATACCCATGTACAATAATCCCGCACCAATCCCACAGAAAAAGTAGAAAAATAAAAATCGTTGGGCTCCCCAAACTCGTTCAAGTAATGATCCAAACATAAAAAGTCCAAACATGTTACTTAAAAGGTGCATGAAATTTGCATGAACAAACATGTAGGTGACCACCTGAAAGAAATAAAAATCTCTTGCTTGAAAATAGTGTAACGTAAATAAATCTTCGGGGATGGCTCCTTTTCCTAAAAATAGGACAACGTTAACGATGATTAAATTACGTACGGTAGGTGTTAAGTTTCTAAACATATTTTTATTCCTCAAATCCCCAATCGATGGAGTTTTTCATGTCTTTAATAATAAGCCCCATTGATTTGAATGTAGCTCTTATTTCATCTACCTTATCATATTTTCGCTGGTCCTTAAACTCTTTATATAAAGATAATAAACCGTCAATTAACATATCTGAGTTTTCGGGGGTTTCCATGGTCAGGCCTAATACTTCTTCTAAAAACAAAATGTAATTTGATTTTAAAACCTCAAAGGTGCTTGGACTGATGGACTCAAATGCGAGTGTTCCCGTATGCAATTGATTGATTTTTTTCAATAAATTAAATAAATGCGCAATAGTCACAGCGGTGTTTAAGTCGTCGTTCATCCCATCATAACAACCTTGAATGGAACTTAAAATGTCTGCTTCTTGGTCAGAGTCGACCTGAAAGGAAATATCCTTAGGATATTCCATTTTTTTAATGATTCTCAACCCATTTGCAATTCGCTTATAGCCTTTCTGTGAAGCTTTTAAGGCCTCATTTGAAAAATCTAACGTACTTCGATATTGCGATTGTAGCATAAAAAAGCGAACGGTCATGGGACTGTAAGCCTGCTCTAATAATGGGTGATTTCCAGTAATCAATTCTTTTGGCAAAAAGGAATTACCCAAAGATTTACTCATTTTCTGACCATTAACGGTGAGCATATTCGTATGCATCCAATATCGGACGGGAACCTCACCATAGGCCGCTTTGGCCTGTGCAATTTCACACTCATGATGAGGAAATTTCAAGTCCATTCCACCCCCATGGATGTCAAATGTATTGCCTAAATATTTATGACTCATGCAGGTACATTCTAGGTGCCAACCAGGAAATCCTTCTCCCCAAGGAGAATTCCACCGCATAATGTGTTCAGGCGATGCTTTTTTCCAAAGAGCAAAGTCCAAAGGACTTTTTTTCTCTCCAACTCCGTCTAAATCTCTCGTTTCAGTGAGCAAATCGTCTAAAATCCTGCCTGATAAATTCCCATAATCACCGCCTTGTTTATTATATGTTTCTATATCGAAATAAATGGAGCCATTAGATTCATAGGCCAAACCTTTGTTTAAAAGGTTTTGTGTGGTCTCTATTTGCTCAACAATATGCCCTGTGGCAGAAGGTTCGATGCTAGGAGGTAACAGATTGAATGTTTGCAGAACGTGATGGAAATCTTGGGTATATCGATGAACAATTTCCATGGGTTCCAACTTTTCCAATTTGGCCATTTTCCCAATCTTGTCCTCTCCTTCGTCTCCATCGCCAACCAAATGTCCCACATCAGTGATATTTCTTACATATCTAACCTTGTAGCCTATATGGCTAAGGTATCTATATAGTATATCGAATGATGTAAATGTTCTAAGATTTCCTAAATGTACGTAGTTGTAAACGGTAGGTCCACATACATACAAACCCACATGCGGCGCATTAATCGCTACAAAAACTTCTTTTTCACGGCTGAGTGTATTATATAATTTTAATGGCTGCATGTAGACTATTTCTGCCCTTACATAGAATTTTATATAAGGCATTAAAATTACTGCGATTCTTTTAAATCACCAAAACTATTATTGGCTTGCCGAATCAATTAAAATCGTAAGGGAGATTGGACCCAAAAAATATTATCTTTGTGAATTCATTTGATTGATTACATGATTTTAAAAGAAGTAGGAGGAGATAAGGGCCTTAAGCGAATGTTTCTGGAATTCCCGGTTTCTTTATATGCGAGTGACCCAAACTGGATAAGACCCTTAGATCAGGATATTGAAGTTATTTTTGACCCCAATAAAAACATACATTTAAAAAAGGGAGAAGCCGTTCGATGGATTTTATTTGATGAAAATCAAAAGCCAATTGGTCGCGTAGCTGCTTTTTATGAAAATAAAGAGCCCGATAAGAGTAACCTCAAAATGGCCGGGATGGGATTTTTTGAGGTGATTGACGATGAGAATGCTGCCATAATTTTATTTGATGCATGCAAGAATTGGCTAAAAGAAAAAGGATTTGAGGGAATGGATGGACCCATTAATTTTGGGGAGCGTGATAGCTTTTGGGGATTGATGATCAAAGGATGGGAATTTGAACCCACCTATAAGATGCCATGGACAAAGCCATACTATATTCCATTTTTTGAAAATTATGGGTTTAAAGACTATTTCCAGCAGTATGTCTATGTTTCTTCCATTCGGGGAGCCAAAGTTACTGAGGGAATTGAGGAAAAAGCCCAGCGAATTTATCAAAATCCTAATTACAATTTTAAGCACATCGAAAAGTCTATTCTCGCTAAATATGCGGAAGATTTTAAAATCATTTATAATGCGGCATGGGCAAAATTTCCGGGGGTCAGTGAAATGTCTTCCGAACAAGCTCAGAAATTAGTGAAACAAATGAAGCCCATTATTGACGAACAATTACTTTGGTTTGCCTATTCTGAAAATGATGAACCCGTTGCATTTTTTATTGTCATCCCCGATTTGAATCAAATCATCAAGCATTTACATGGCAAACTGAATACTTGGGGGAAGATTAAGTTTTTACTTTTAAAAAGTAGGGGTGTGCTAACGAGAACTTGTGGTGTTATTTTCGGGGTAGTTCCTGAGCATCAGGGAAAGGGCGTTGAATCTGCCATTGCCTTGCGTTTTAGAACTGCCGCTAGAGAAAATCCTTTCTATCCGTATATAACCATGGATATGAATTGGGTAGGAGATTTTAATCCTAAAATGATGCGTTTTGTTTCCCAACTGGGCGCTACTAATGATAAAACATTTATTACTTACCGTTATTTATTTAATCCTAACCAGCCCTTTAGTCGTTGTCCTAAAGTAGGCTAAATATTTTCAAAATGAGCTTATTAACTATTGGAACCGTAGCGTTCGACGCCCTAGAAACCCCTTATGGAAAAACTGATAAAATTATCGGTGGCTCTTGCACTTACATTGCTTTATCAGCAGCATTTTTTCTTCCTCAGGTCAATGTAGTGGCCGTGGTAGGGGATGATTTTCCACAGGAATACATGGATTCTTTGATCTCAAAGGGCATCAATTTGGAAGGATTGCAAATTAAAAAAGGCGAGAAGTCATTTTTTTGGGCTGGAAAATACCATAATAATATGAATTCGCGTGATACGTTAGTTACAGATTTAAACGTATTAGCTGATTTTAAACCTATGATCCCAAATAGTTATCAAGATTGTGAATATTTGATGTTGGGTAATTTGACACCCCAAGTTCAAATTGAGGCTATTCAAGGATTAAAGAATCGACCCAAGTTAGTAGTTATGGACACCATGAATTTCTGGATGGATGTGGCGATGGATGATTTAAAGAAGGTACTTAAATTGGTCGACGTCTTGTGTATCAATGACGAAGAGGCGCGCCAATTATCGGGTCAGTATTCTTTAAGGACGGCAGCTAAATTGATTATGGAAATGGGGCCAAAAACCTTAATTATCAAAAAGGGAGAACATGGTGCTTTATTATTCCAAGACTCTAAAATGTTTTATTGTCCAGCATTACCTTTAGAGGAAGTTTTTGACCCCACAGGTGCGGGGGACACTTTTGTTGGCGGATTCATAGGTTACCTAGCGCAAACCAATGATATATCCTTTGAAAACATGCGTAAGGCCATTGTTTATGGCTCTGCAATGGCATCATTCTGTGTGGAGAAATTTGGAACGGAACGACTTTTTGAAGTGACTGCTTCCGATTTAGAAGCTAGAGTAGGCGAATTTAAAGAGCTCGCTCGCTTTTAGTTCCCACCTACAACGACTTCAGTTAATTTTGAGGGATCTAGGTATTTATTAGCTAGATCCCTTATTTCATTCTGGGTGCATGAAAAAATTTGATCTTGAAATTGATCGTAATAATCCGCATCTAGCCCTTCTAATTCAATTATTTTTACTTTTTCTGCGATATCAAATGCTTGAGTTAATTCTCCTGTAAAGCTCCCCATTAAATAGTTTTTTACCAGTGATAATTCTTCTTCTGAGACTAATTCGTCTCTTAGAATTTGCATCTCTTTTTTTACTTCAGAGATTGTTTCTGCTACATTTTCATTTTTAACATCGGTGCCCACTGCCCAATAACCTGAACGGTACATGGGAACTAATGAGGAAGAAATTCCATAGGTGAACCCCTTCTCTTCTCGGATATTTTTTTGAAGTCTTGAGCCAAAAAATCCGCCAAGAAGCGTGTTCAGTACACTAAATTTGAAATAGTCTTTGTTTTTTCTAGTAATAGATTTTAAGCCTAATCTGATTGAACTTTGCAAGGCGTCTTCTCTTGTTTCTTTTGTTGAACTAGGTTCCATAAAAATAGGATCCGGCACGAGTAATTGTTCTTTTGAGTTGAAAGCAAGTTCGCCAAGCGTATATTCTAAAACTTTGATTTCTTCATTTGATATTTTTCCAGATAGAAAAATACTGGGTGTTTGGCTGGCCCAAGTTTTTTTATAAAAAGTAATCAGATCGTTTACATTCAATAATGCCAATGACTCTGGAGTTGCAGCGCGTCCATAAGGATCATCCCCAAAAACTTTTTTTCGCATTATTTGGCTGGCACTATATGCCGTTTTTTCCCAGTTTAATTTATTTTTCTGAATTTCAATTTCCAATTCTTTTTGGAATTCTTGCTCAGGGAAAATGCACATTTGAATCATGTCGGCAACGTATGGCATTAATGCGCCGAAATGTTTAACTAATCCGTAGACGGTAAATGTAGCTTGGTCTAAGGTAGCTTGAATATCCCAGAATGCACCATGAAAGTCAAACGATTGATGAATATGTAAGGCGTCATGCTTGCTTGTGCCGCGCTTCATTAATTGGGCTGTTAAACTTGCTAAACCCGCAACGTCACTATGTATTCCCCCAGCTTTTGTACTTAGCTCAAATTTGAAAACAGGCTGTTCTCCTAGGTTGACGGAATTTACGACTATGCCATTTTTTAAAGAGTGCTTAAGGGCAGAAGGAAATTTTATTTTTTCAATAGGAAATGCTCCGGGGGCTTTGCTTCTGTCCAACATCTAAATAGGTCGTTATAAAAAACAAATGACATTCAGTTATGAATGTCATTTGCAATAAAAAAATATTTTTTAATTATTTTTTAGGAGTATCGTTGTTGATAGCTGCTAATAAAGTAACTCTTAATGTATTTGCCAATGGACTGCTTGTTCCTGTTGGAACTAAGTATGCAAAGTCAAAGCCATATTTTTGATCTAATTTAAGTCCAACTCCAAAAGTGAAATATTTACGATTTCCTTTCATTTCTGATTCATTGAAAAATCCACCACGTAAAGCAAAAGTGTTATTAAATAAATATTCAGCTCCTAATGATGTTGTAAATTCTTTTAATTCTTCTCCAAATCCATCTTCTGCATCAAACAATGAACCAAAGATTCCACCTATTGCAGATGAATTAGAACCAGTAGGATCCGTTTTTGTTGGTGTTGGAACCATCAATTTATTTAAATCTAACGTAAATGTTAGTTTATTCTTATCATCTACATTTTTAACAGCGGCAATACCAGCTCTTAAGTTTGTTGGGATAAAGTTCTTATCTAAGCCACCATAGGAAACTTTTCCAGAGATATTAGATAACATTAAACCATACGTATAATTCCAATTCTTTTCAGAAGTATTATTCCAGTAAAGAGACAAATCAGCAGCTACCGTTTGAGCTGGTTGCATAGCTGAAGTACCTGCGCCTTGATAATTTCCTAAAAGATTAGAATTGATGTATTTTAAGTTTACCCCTAATGACAATGTATTTGACAATTTTCTAGCATGAGATACTGTCAAAGCATATTCCTTGGAATTAAAGTTGCCTGCACTTGTTCCTGAAGCTGTTGTAGCTTGAAAAAGTCCTTGGTCAAAATAATTGATCGAAAATCCGAATGCCTGACCTTTGGCTGTTTTTTTGTATCCTGCGATATTGTAAAGTGCCATATCATTCACTAGGTTACGCAACCATGGAGTATATGAAATTGCAAATCCTAAATCTTTATCAGCTGAAGCTAATTTAGCTGGATTCCAATAAATTGCATTAACATCAGATGAAATGGCTACTCCCGCATCACCCATGGCAGCAGAGCGCGCATCTGGTGTTACATTCAAGAATAACATGGTTGGCGTTGGGATTCTACCAGAATTCAACTGACCTGAAACCAAAGTTTGACCTATTGCGAAGTTACATACTAAAAGCGCTATTGCGGATAGTAATGATCTTTGGAGAATAGAAATTTTTGTCGTCATCGGTTATTAAATATTAGATTGTCTAGTAATTGCAATTTATTTAAGGTCAAAAATAAGTATTTTTAAAGTATTTAGTGTTTAAATATGTAAAATATTTTGTAAAATTTATTTTAGGGTAGTGAATTTACCTTTTATTAAAATATTTTCATTGTTTTTGCTTGGTATTAATTCCAATTTAAAAACTGACTCGCCATTTAATTTGACTAACTCTTCTTCACTCCAGTCAATTTGTAATTCAAAATCTACATTTGAAAAATATGTTACAGCCCCTTTTTTTAATAAAACTAGCTGACCTATAACATTGTAAACACTTAAATCATATTGGTAAATATCCCAAGGTATCTGACCGATTGCCCTTAATTGCATGCGGTCACTCATCGGGTTGGGAAATATTACCCATTCTAAACGACTCGCATCCGAATTTATTACTTTGATTTCAAAAATTAGTTTTTGTTGGTTATAATTTCCATCCCAACAATTCACTTTGAAAGTATAATTTCCTGATTTTAAGTTTTTGAATGGGTATAAAAATATCCCTTTTTGAGGAAAACCTAAATCGGGAATAAAGTAATCCGATAATTTAATTTTGAGGGTGTCATTCACGATTAACTCTGCAAATTCGTTTTTGTCATTTGCCCAACGAAGTGAGTTATCATCTTCTATTTTAATTTTTAATTCAAAACTGCTATTCATCGTTTGAAATTTGTTTGATTCTGGCTCCAATACGGAAATACTAGGAGGCTTTGAATCGATGATAGCGGAGTTGGAAATCAAAACGGGAAGAGATTTGAATCCAATGATCTTTTCTCCAGTGTTTGACTGACCTATAACTTTACAAGTTAAAGGCCCTTTGGTGTTTGGTACTGATTTTTGACTAACAGAAAAACCACCTCCAGTCATTTGAATATTTGAAGTCCAAATTAAATCGCCCTCAGTAAAATACTCATAGGCGTTTGTTTTTGTACCTAATGTCTTTTTCTTAATGGGTGGGGAATAAAGGTTTGTCCTTATTTGTGCGTTTGAAATCGTTGAAACGTTCGTCAAAAATTGGCCTTCAAGAACTTTCCCTGAACCTGGAATGATGGTATCTGTTTTTATTGTTATGGATTGTCCTGTCCAGGGCAATTCTAGCGTAGGATCACCCAAAAAACTAATATTTCGATTGATAACACCCGTTTGGCTATTGTTTTTAGTTTCTTTGAATAAATCGCCCATTCGATATTTAACTTGGGCTCTATGATCAATTAATTTTTTATAAAACGATTGACCAAACAAGTAATTGCTACTTTGAAAAACAGGCCTTGTGGTACTAATGAGTCCAATAGCTCCTCCCTTTGTGGACATTAATGAAATTTCTGCTCCAGATAATTGGTTTGGATCATCAAATCGCCCAAATTGGCAAGTAGCGGTCAATAAAAACGGCAAGTGTTGTAAATTCGTCAGGCCAACTAAATCATTATTGGTCAGTATTTTTTCATCTGTCCAGCCACTTTCTGATCCATGCCCGATGAAATGTATAAAATCCGCCTCTGAATTAAATAAAGAAATTACGGCATCTTTGGCTTTTTTAGAAGTATATATTCCGCCCGTTATTTCCTGTTCAAATTGATCTAAATAAAGCTTTTTTACACTGACATCATTTGCCTCTTGGGTCATTAGATTGGAAAAATCTTCTGCATCTTGGATATGAATGTTGGCATCCCCATCATCTGCCACCCATGCGAGTACCTCAGGTTTTAAACGATTCGTCTTCTTTGATTCAATAAATGAAATTAATTTGTTCACAAAGAAATTGGCTTCACTGGGATTTTTTGCAGGAATTCTGCCAATAGCTACTTGGAGCGTTTTTTTATTTGTTTTTTCATCTTCAAGCCAATCGCCCTCATCTGGATTTAATAAACCAAAATAATCATCAGATGAATAGCTCAATAATGGCCTGAATGATTCCATACTTTGGTAAGTGGGCACAAAGCAATTTTTTTCGATTTCAGTTGAGACGACCGATTTGCCTTTATAATCAATGGATGCGTCACCCAAAAGAATCACATATTTTAAGGTCGAATTTGGGTTTTTATATTGTCGATAAATAAAATCTCGAATAGCCGTAACATCTTGTTTTCCACCAGAATATTCATGGTAGATTTGTTCGGTGTCAACCACTTTTGTCGCGATTTTTTGGGAACTAATTTTATATTTTGCGAGTGCATTTGCCGCTTCTTTTAGTGCAGGGCTAGATATAATTAGCAGTTCATATCCAGTCTCTTTACTAATATTTTGATTAGGTAAAATTTTTATGAAAGTAGGCGATATCGCTTTTTGGCTGTCAATGAGCAACAATTGGCTTTCGGGTTTAACATTCAATTTTAAACTAGATGTATAATTTATCATTTTTGACCAATTGCTCGTACCATTCCGGAGCCAAATTTGAGTAGATGCAGTTGTATTGATTATTGAGATAGAATAGCTTGAATCTGTTGAATTGGGTAGTAAATACAGTGGATTATCATGCTTCGCGTTGAAAATTCTGGGGTATTGAAGTGATAAAAAATCAAGATATCCAGTTCCTGTGGTATTTTTATAATTAATCGTCCAGCTCCAAAGATTATCCTTTATTTGGGGTGTCAACCACATATCAAGATCCATAAAATTCGCCTTATTGTCATATCGCCCCCCTGAGATAGCCGGGATTTTCAAGCTTTCAATCGTGTTACCTACCACATCAAATGAAAATAAGCCTTCTTGGACTGAGCTAGAATAAAAACGACCTCTTAATTTTGAATTAATTCCTTGCTTGTAATCAGCTAGCGAATACTGCACCGTTTTGTTATTTGTGCCATAAAATGCATCGCCTAGCCATTGCCTTCCCGATTGAATTAAATTATAGCTTTCTGGCTCATAGTGAAAAATAGACCAAGCATAATCCGTCGGTTTTAATTCACCTGGTGTGGCCTTGACTTCCTCTATGCGTTTTGCTCCAGGATCATCTAAGCGAATGAAATAAAAGCTGGAGTCCGAATAGGCGTGCAACTCTTGTACCCATGATTTTTTTTGAAAATCAAAGATTATTTTATGTGGGGAATTCCCCCAAAAAATAAAGAAATCACTCGCATCCCATTTTTTATCTTGTTCGCCTTCGAAATAGATCGGTATTTCCTCTAAATCTTGAGGTCTAGAAATCTTTAAATCTTGGGGTAATGTGCCAGCATTTGTTGAGTAAAGACTGACTTGTTTAGGGTTTAAAGAGGCTCTGTCTATTTTATTTTTATCGAGCCAACTGGCGTCAATTTTATAAATACCATTTTGAGTTATCCCAATTTTAATCCATTTACCAGTCGATAATTTTGAATCTGTTTGGGCTATTGCCGAATTAGAAATACAAAATGAAGCTATTAAAGCTATTAAGTAGCCATTAAAGTTCATTCGTTTCCAATGGAGTAACCTGCGCATTTTTTGCTACTAAGTAAAGTTTGCCAGTTTTGGCCTCTTTGCAAAAGTAGCGTGTTCGACGTAGTTTACCTTTGATTAACTCTAGGTTTTTTAATAAAAATATTTGATTCTCAGGAAGGGCGTGCAATGTGATACTAGTATTTGCCGTGTCGTATGTTTTTAACACATCCACTAAAGGCCCATGGCCAGTTGAGGTAGCACTAGGATTAACTAAATACGATTTTAAAACGTTGATTAACTCATCGGGCAATAAACCTTCTTCTAAAATAGGTTCAAATACGGATCTAAATGAATTTTTCCATTCTTCCCCGTGGGGTAAAACTTTATTTTTATAAGTTAAATAAGTCAATAAATGTGCCACTTCATGTAAATAAGTGACTAAAAAGGCATAGGAATTTAAATTTCGATTGACGGTTATTTGATGTCCCTTTTGGGGAGAAAAGCGATAATCGCCTAATTTTGAATGGCGTGATTTACTGACAATAAAATCAAATGGATAATCATGCCATAATTGAAAACAATATTCAGCAACCTTTGGCGGGAAGTGGTCAAAAAATGAATTAATTTTTTTGTTCTTTTCCATTTTTAGGCATAAAAAAAGTCCTCCGCATGCGAAGGACTTTTTTCTGGTTGCTTAGATTACTTAGCAGCAGCTGTATCAGCAGCAGCAGAATCAGCAGCAGCAGTATCAACTGGTGCAGCAGCAGCAGTATCAACAGCAACTGAATCAGCAGAAGCTTCTGCTTTTTTCTCACCACAAGATGCTAAAGTTACCATACCAGCAACGAAAGCTAAAGCGAATAATTTTTTCATTTTTGTAATATTTAAAGGTTTGAGTTACAAAACTAGTGGATTAAATAGTAACAACAAATTTTTTCGCTAAAATTTTAAGGTTTTTTTAAGTTTTGAATTAAAATAGCTTTTAAATGGCTTAAAATAAGATTGAGACTTATTTTTTTTAAGTAATTCCTAAGAAGTGCTTAATATTTATGATTTTTATACCTTAAATTACCTAAGTAAGTCCTTAAATCTGTCGTAAAATCCACTACTTTTAAAGGTAAAAGTTTTGTGCAAAACATAGTTTGAGATAAAACTAAATCCCATCCCTGTGGTGGTGGTTAGGATTTGAGTCAAATTGATTTTTTTGTAGGAAAAGGGGATTTGTAAATAAAAATCACTCATGAATGTCTGAAGGAATTTATAAGACATTACACTGAAAAACCACGTTACAAATCCAGAAAAGGTGGCTACCATTAAAAATTTGACCATTTCTCGATTTGTTTGCTGCGTTTTTCTTGCGTCAAAAGCAAACAGCTTAGTTAAAGTAAATCCTACAATGACCGAGATAAAATAGGCGGGGAGAATTGTTGCCTCATAATTTAATTTGAACCAATCTTTTAATAAACCTCCACAAACGAGTTGAACAATAGCCCCTGCTCCTGCGATCAAAAAATACGCAACTAAATCTTTTTTATTAAAAAGGGTCGATTTTTTTGTCAAATCCTTGGCTAAAATAAATTCTTAACAAGATTGGGATAAACACCTAAAACAAGCGTTACAATCGTACAAAACCATAATGCTATTTTAAAGAGTATCGGAACTTCTATTTTTTCTATATCTCCATTTTTAAAATACATGGCGATAATCCCTTTGAAATAATAATAAATACCGACGGCCGACATTAATATCGCAAGGATAACTGGGTAAATAATATTGCGATTGAAGCTATCAGAAAAAATGAAAAATTTACCCCAAAAACCTGCAGTCAATGGAATGCCAGCTAAGGATAATAAGGAAATCGTGAAACAAAATGCTAATCCAGGATTATTTTTTGCCAGTCCTTCAAAGGATGAATAATCTTCTGGCTTTTCCTTTCTTCCTGTTTGATATTCAGAAACAAGGATTAAGACTGCAAAAGCAGCAACCGTTGCCAAGGTATACGAAAGTGAGTAATATAAAACAGTGGATGTGGATGAACTTTGCATGGCACTTACAGTCATCAACATGTACCCCGCATGCGAAATACTTGAATAGGCCAACATTCGCTTAACACTTTGTTGGTACGCCGCTGTCACATTCCCAATGATCAAGGTTAGCATACTGATGAAGTAAATTGTTAATACCCATGTGGAATAAATGCCTCCAAATACCCCAGATAAAATATGATATAGTGCTGCAAACCCAGCTGTTTTTACCACGGTTGACATAAACATCGTAAAAATAGTAGGTGCCCCATCATACACATCGGGTGTCCAAAAATGAAAAGGTGCGGCTGAGACTTTAAATAGAAGGCCGATCAGCATGAGAAGAACTCCTATATATAAGAAACTAGGCATCGATTCTGGCGCCGTGGCTGCTATAATATTAGCTAAGTTGGATATATAAAATGATCTTGTTGCTCCATATACTAACGTAATACCAAACAGTAAAATACCCGTCGCAAATGCACCCATTAAAAAGTATTTTAAGGCAGCTTCATTTGATTTAAGGTTTCTTTTATCTGAGCCAGTCAGGACATACATGGCTACGGATAAAATTTCTAAGCCAACAAACAACATAATCATATGGTCGAATGAAACCATTAAAATGGCTCCAACCACTGAAAAAAGTAAAATTGCGTAATATTCAGCTGGATGTGTATGTTCATCATCTGCACCAAATCCTCTTGAAAGCGCAACGACTAAAAATGCTGCCAATTGAATAATTAAACTAAAATTGATGGAGGTGTTGGTTGTTCTAAACATATTACCAAACCACAATAATTCATGATTCCAGTCCATGGCCGTTAGGCCTATTCCAATTCCTAAAAATAATAAGGTAAGAATTTGTAATACTTTTCTCGGGAACCAAAATCCCCAAAACAAATTACTAATTCCAAAAAGTGATAACGCTATAATCGCCGTCATAAAAATAAGATGCTTTTAAATTTAATTATTTCAATAGTTGGGTTATTTGCGTAACACTTTCCTCACTAAAATGTAAGATAGCATTTGGGAAAATACCCCCTAATAAAACGAATATACTTAATGGAATAAGGACCATTTTTTCTTCTAATGTCAATTTTGAAAATTCAGTGGTGATTCTAGACACATTTCCAAACATCGTTTTTTGAATCAAACGCAGCGTGTAAACCGCTCCCAATATAATGGTGATACCGGCAACAACTCCAAATATCAAGGAGTAATCAAATATGCTTTTAAGTAAAATAAATTCTCCGATAAAACCATTCGTTAATGGCAGCGCCACGGAACCTAAACTAAGGATGATAAAGCAAACTGTAAGTGCATAGGACGATTGAGTTATACCACCCAATTGAGCTAATTCTCTAGATTTAGTTCTTCTTTCAATAATCTCGATAACAAAAAACAGGCCTATAACATTGATGCCATGTGAAAGCATTTGATATAAGGCGCCTTGAATTCCGTCAAAACTTTGCGTCAACATACCCGCCGAAATCAGACCTACGTGTGCAAAAGATGAATAAGCCAATAACCTTTTTGCATCTTTTTGTTGGATGGCAATAATGGAACCATAAATAACCCCAATGATCGAAAGCACGATAGCTGTATTTCCCCAAATCCCAATACCTAGCGGAAACATAGGAATGATTAATCTGATAACCCCATACGTACCCATTTTAAGCATGATACCTGAAAGCAACATGGTGCCTTGACTAGGTGAAGTTGTGTAGGTATCCGGTTGCCAAGTGTGAAAAGGGAAAATGGGCATTTTGATTGCAAATGCAATAAAAAAGGCCATAAATAAATACCCCTGCGATTCAGCACTTAAGTTCCTGGCTGTTACATATAAGGTTTCGATATCAGCCGAATGGGTCGCTCCTGGAGTTCTTAGGTAAACAAAAATAAGTCCTATGAATAAAAACAAAGACCCAAAAATGGTATAGAGTAAGAACTTAAATGTGATGGCTGATTTATTTTCTCCTCCAAACTTCGAGGCTAAAAAGTAAATTGGTAATAAGGAAGCTTCAAAAAAGAAATAAAATAAGAACGCGTCTTTGGCTAAAAAAGCCCCCATCATAGCTGATTGCATCAGTAACATCAAACCTTGATATTGAGCATGATTGGCCTTTTGAGTGTTTGAAGTTGAGCCAATGATAAAAGGCAATAATAAGGCACAAAGGCCAATTAATATCCCACTGATGCCATCGGCCATTAACGAAAATTGAATGCCAACTTCAGGAATCCAATCTTGAATAAAGGTCATAGGTAACAAAGTTTCATTTATTTTATAAAGCACAAAGCCCGTGGCAATGGCTTCTAAAATAGTAGCTGATATTGAAATAATAAATGCATACTTGGGCTTAGCGATTAATAAGTACGCCCCAATAAGCAATGGAAAAAATAGGATAAAAAGTAAATTCATGCCTTTTCTGTCAAATTTTAAATTACAATATCCAGGATTTTAATCCCATAAATAAAATGATCGCTATTGAAATCACCATCATAAATACATAATAGCCTACATTCCCTGTTTGAATTCTTCTGAATTCAGTAGAAGCATATTGAACTATTTTAGCAATCCCCTCAACAAATAAATCAATCACTAAAAAGTCAATGACCTGTCCAAAAAATACGGATAAGAAATTCACTGGTCTTACGATGATCAAATCATAGAATTCATCAATGTAGAACTTCTGATAAATTAATTGTTGTATGCCTTGGATTTGGCCATCTTCCGACGGGATTAATTTTTTACTACTGAAAATAAATATGGCCAACATCGGAGGTACGAAAGCTGCAACTAACGGAGCTCCCATTTCTAAGCTAAAAAACGAAACTTCCCCTAGGGGTTCAGTTGCCGGTAATAGCGGGGCCAACCAATGTGCTAAAAATTCATTTCCACCCGCAAAATGAGGTAAATTAATTAGCCCACCCGCCACTGATAATACGGCTAAAATAATCAGCGGTATGGTCATCGACCATGGGGACTCATGTAAATGACTCGCTTGCTTTTCTGTCCCCCTAAACTCACCCCAGAATGTCAAAATGAATACTCGGAACATGTAGAATGAGGTACAAGCTGAACCTAAAATGGCTAAGCTCCACATAAGCAAATCATGATGATAGAGATGTGCTAGGATTTCATCTTTGGAGAAAAAGCCCGAGAAAGGCGGTATTCCTGAAATAGCTAAAGTCCCTAATAAAAAGGTCAAATAAGTGATGGGCATTTTTGACTTTAATCCACCCATTTTTCTAATATCTTGCTCATCAGACATGGCATGAATAACGGATCCAGCTCCTAAAAACAATAAAGCCTTAAAAAATGCATGCGTCATGACATGGAAAAATGAGGCTGAATAGGCAGATGCACCTAATCCCATAAACATGTAGCCTAATTGGGATACCGTTGAATAAGCCAACACCTTTTTAATATCGTTTTGAAATAAACCTATAATAGCTCCCAAAAGAGCTGTAGATAATCCAATCCAGCCAACAAATTGTAACACATCAGGGCTTAATTCAAAAATGACGTTCGCTCGAATGACCATATAAATACCCGCTGTCACCATGGTGGCCGCATGAATTAACGCAGAAACGGGAGTGGGACCCGCCATGGCATCTGGAAGCCAAGTAAATAAGGGTATTTGTGCTGATTTACCCATGGCTCCCACAAATAAACAAAAAGCAATAAGCCCTAAATTATCTGGGACATCGCCTTGTTGGATCGATGAAAATATCGTGGCATAATCAGTGCTACCAAAGTTCTGAATCAGTAAAAATATGCCGACCAAAAACCCGAGGTCTCCAATTCTGTTCATGATAAATGCCTTTCTAGCGGCATTCCCGTAACTATTTTTTTGATTCCAAAACCCAATTAATAGGTATGAACACAATCCTACACCTTCCCAACCTATAAATAAAACGGTGAAATTTGCTCCCAAAACAAGAATCAACATGAAGAAAATGAACAAGTTTAAAAAGGCAAAAAACTTGCCAAATCCTGAGTCATGAGACATATACCCAATCGAATAAATATGAATCAATGTTCCCACGCCCGTGATTACGAGCAACATCATGATAGATAATGCGTCAATTTGGAGATCAAAAGGAATTTGCAAATCACCCAATTTAATCCAATCGGCTAAATGTAAAATTTGAGTAGTTCCGTCAAAATTAACAAAAAGCTGTATGGATAAGATAAAAGCTACCAGGGGTGGAATTGTACCAATAATGGCTGCTAATTGCTTTGAAATGTTGGGAAATGAAAGGCCATTCACAACAAAACCAATGAAGGGAAAAAGCGGTATTAAATAAATTAAAGACATAAATGAATGTTCTGTAAAATTAATTTTTCAACTTATTGAGTATTCCAATATCAATACTCTGAATATTTCGATAAATCATGACGATGATAGCTAAACCCACTGCCACTTCAGCTGCTGCCACTGCCATAATAAAAAACACAAAAATTTGTCCCGAAGGATCAGAGTAATAGGAAGAAAATGCAGCTAAAAGCAAATTGACAGCATTTAACATAAGTTCAATCGCCATAAATACGATGATGGCATTTCTGCGAGTTAATACACCCAAAATCCCTATACAAAATAAAGCTGAGCTTAATAAAATATAATGTGCTAAGGGGATGGTGCGAATTATGTCTGGTATGGATTGCATTGTTTTATCATTAGGCCATTAACATGGCAAAAATACGAATTAAACTTAAATATTCGGCATCTTAATTTTGCTTTACCGCTGAAATCCCTGCAATTTAATTTCAGTTAATTTTTTCTTAGTATCGATCGCAAAGTCACCCTTTAAAATCCAATCATAATAGGATGGATCACTTTTTAATACTTCGGTCACAGATCTTCCAGAATACTTCCCAAAATTAAAAACAGGAATTCTCTCCTTATTATAAACCATTCGATTAGCAAAATCAATTGAATTTGACATCGTTAATTCATGCAATTTTGACATATCATTTTGGATAGGGAAGTATTCCTTCCCATTTTCATCTTTTAATGATACCTCTTCATATCTTTTCACTTGGGCATTTAATACTTCTAACGTAGCTAAAACATCTGCTTCAGCCCCATGCGCACCTATTAAATCCTTGCCACAATAAAACTTGAACGCG
>Ga0214919_10001258_pt1 | contig 42015 bp, 45 predicted proteins | sample LL1503_MetaG_FD_177994 | JGI IMG/M metagenome (GOLD analysis project Ga0214919, IMG submission 177994) | Freshwater microbial communities from Lake Lanier, Atlanta, Georgia, United States - LL-1503 | ecosystem: Environmental > Aquatic > Freshwater > Lake | place: USA: Georgia | collected... | reverse complement strand
GTTTCAAGGAAAAAATCTTGACTGAGATCCGCAAGGATTTGAAAGATAACCACAGCATCACGCTCAAGTCCAACACACCTGCCATCAACACGATGGTCAAGTACATGGTTCGCTCAGACAAGGTTACAGCGAGCCGTTATTTGAAAGTTTTGGCTGTGGCGCAAAAAGAAAATCTTGTGGCTGCTGATCTGCCCGCGTACATCGCTCGCCGCGGTGGTGTGAGCCAGATTCAGGACGTTGAATCTGCGGCACTGGCTAAGGGCACTGGAGATAAGAACAACAAGGAAAGAACGTCGCTGATTCGTGAGTATTACGAGTTGGTTGGTAAGTCATCCAAATTGGACTTTGATTTTGATGGTGATGTCTGCGTTTACGCTGAAGATAAAGATGGTAAGACTGATTCGTCATCTTTTTGCGTGTTCGTTGCTCTTCACGTTGGCGGCAGCAAGTACAAGATGATTTCAGCCAATGAGCTGGGAAAAGCCTACGAAGACAACTTAGTCAAGTTCGTTGGCAAAACGCTGCCGAACGATCTGACAGTGCTGGAGCACGGTGTTCGTAATCTCAAAAAGCAAATCTCCTTGGATGACTCTCAGCCCGATAGCTTGCGCAAGGAAATGCAGGTTCAGTTGGCAATTCCCATGAAACACAAGCAGACCGAAGTCATTGAGATGGACACCACCGAGGAAGCGCCTTACTAATTTCAGTCCTTCAACCAGTCAAGGCCCAATAAATTGAACATGAGATGGCGATTCAATGAGCTTGGGTCTTGGCTGATCTTTGTACCTACTGCAACAGTGATTCAACAGGAGACAAATAAATGACCAAATACATTGTGATTGAAAGAAGCACGGACTCCCCCGTGATCAGCGCCAGTGGCAGTGATGAGGAGACGGTGTGTGAAATAGCCAAAAACTTGCTGCACTACCCCGGCCCATCTGATTTTCTAATGGCTATTGCAGCGGATTCCAAAGTTGCAACACTGGCACTGGTCAAAGATGATGCTCTTTGCTCCATTGAAGTCACCAAGAAAACCCTTGATACCTGGCGCAAGGATGTGACAAATATCCAAGATGCCATCAATTCATTTCAGTCAGCCAAAGATCATGCAGAAACTGTTCTTGATCGTGCCTTGGCAGATTTGGATGAGGCTTATGAAAACAGCACTGGATTTCAAGGCTACACACCAAGTGATGACATCAGTGTTTATGGTGCGTTAGAGGAAATGGGTGCCAATGATCTCGACTACACATTCCAGCGTGCATTGCATGAGATGTATAAATTTCAAGTGCTCAGGCGCCAAACGGCTTAAAGGTGGGCAACATGGAACAAGCACAACTTTTCAAACGTTTGTTCGACATGAGCTTGGATGAGATCGCAACTTTCATTGATTACGATGAAACGATTGAAGCATCCCTGTACAAGTTGGACATGGCCGCTAGGACAAGACACATCATTGAAGCTGTTCAACTAGAGGACATGTGGCAGTCACTTGATGAGGAAAGTCAAACTTTTGATATCTACATATCCATGAGACTGTCACCTATGACGCTGGCATCTTGCTTCCACTTGAACCACGATATGAATGGACTGGAGTGGCGGTTCGTATTTCCACGCTATGACGATCTACCTAAGAACTCTCGACCTAAGTGTTTTGGGGAGTACCTAGCATTGAATAAAAGCGTGCAGATTATGGATATCGAAAACTTCGATATAGACATGGCGTGTGAATTTTTAGACAAGGCATATGACTTCTCACACCACAAAAACAAACCTATCGTTCCACGCCAGCAAGGTGGCGTTAACCAGTAAGCGCAATAAATGTCAGTTGCTTCTCGAGTTCAATGCAGGCCATTTGCGCGGCCATGGGGTTCTTGCCTGCATTGATCTCCAATCTAAAAGTCTCGCCAGCAGTGGTGATGTGAATCTTCACAATGCCGGCCTTGCTTTTAAATTGGTAGAGGACATCTGCTCGGGGCAGATGTTCACGTTCATTAACAATCAAACTAACCTTGTGTTTGCCAATGTCCTGCAGGCGCTGGTTCAACTCCCAAGCACCTGAAATTTTTGCTTTGTAGTCTGCTATGGCTTCCTTGACCACAGTCATGGTGCCAGCAGGGCCCACTTTGGCAATGATGGCCAGTTCGCCACTCAAGTCTTCTTTTCTCACAAGTCTGACCCTGATCCGTTCGTAGTAATCTACCGCAATCAAAGCCGCCTTCATCTTAGTGATGGCTTCTTCGGCGTAGCGTTCGAAGTACTGGGTTAAAAGTTCAGACATGTTGGACTTTGATTATTCAGTCGTGAGGGTAGGCTGTGGTTGGTAATTCAGTTCAAGGGATCAGGTGGACTTTTTACGCTGAGCTTTGAGGCGACGCTCAAAGTCATCGGTCAGTTCTGCATTTTGAGCCACTATTGGCATGACCAGTCCTGTGCTCATCTGCACCAAGTTCATGATATTGTTATTGGCCATCTGTGCACTCATGATGGCTCGGATCTGTGCAGCTTCTCCACTGGTGACGTTTGGATCTATCACTCCAGCGAACTGCTTGGCCTTCATCAAAGGCGTCAAGTGGCTGTAATGCTTGGTGATCATCAAAACGGATGTGCCCATCTGCTCAGCCAAGTCGTGGATGGGGATGCCTTCTAGCAGTCGCTGAGTAGCGTAGTAGTGGCGCAAGCTGTACAAGCTGCGTTCCTTGCCCGTTACAGGGCAGTTGAGCAGATCTGAGTCCTCAAGCCACTGACGGAATGGTTTGTTCCAGTTGTCGGGCACGGAGCCATCCGAAAGCCGGAACAGCAGCTTGGGGATCTTTTTCTTTAAAACTTCCTCCAGCGTCATGCCCGCTAAGTCTGGACTGAGCTGACGTAGGCGCTCTAGCAGCAGCCAACAGCTGTTGTGGGCTACAAAGTTACGTGCACCGCGTTTACCGCGCTGTAGACGGAAATGCAGGATGGGCTGCCCGTCGCGTACTTCCACATCAATGTGTCGCCATTCCAAGTATTCGGCTTCAGTGCCTGGGCGCATGCCTGTAGCGGCCATGAAAGGGACATAGATAGCCAGCAGTTCACGGATGATTTTTGTGCGAGCAGTGCGGCCATCTAAGATGAACTTGGCTGCGTACTTCATCATGGCTTCCAGCTCTTCATGGCTGAATTCAGCACGGCGGTCGCTCTCAACACCAGTGTTCTTGGTTAGGGGCCGTTCGTAGGCAGTCATGTACCCACGCTCTACAGCTTCGTCAAAAATCAAGTTCAGTGCAGCGTTGTGATTGTTCTGGGCACTGCCAGAGAGCTCGCGTCCCACCTTGTCACGCCGCCACACATGGAATTCTGAAATCACGGCTGGCTTGATACCATCCACGTTGTACAGGCCGTAGAAGGGGATCAAGTACAACTTAATAGCTGAAACGTAGTCACGGGCGCTGGGCTTGGCAGTACCAGCGGCAATTTCAGCTTCCAAGCGGTGCAGGACAACTTCAGCCACTGGCTTGAACTTTCTGCTGATGACTGGGCGACCCTCTTCCAAGTCAAATGTTGCCTTCATCCACATGCGCTCAGCTATCTTTGAAGCTTCCTTCACATTGGCTGTATCCGTGCTGCGACGGAACCAAGTTTTGAGATTCTCCAGCTTGTAGTGCACTTGCCATTTTTTGCTGTCGTCACGGCGCACCAGCCTAATCAACTCAGGCTTGACTACGACAGTTTGTGAGGCTGGTACGCGCATGCCAACACTTTACAGTCACTTTTGGAAAAAAGCAACCAGCGGCAGTCTTAATATTCGTGTAATAACCGTGTAATTAATAAACCAAATAAAAACAACGATTTAAGTCGTTGTTTTTAAAGGGGTTTTGGCTCCTCGACCTGGGCTCGAACCAGGGACCTACGGATTAACAGTCGTTATTTTAGTGATTCTCGATTCTTCTAAAGTATTCAATACCGATCTTAAGTCATTGATTTAACGTGATCATCTGACGAATCTTAATTAAAGTAAAGTCTTAAGAATTCTGTGAAATTCTGGCATTTTCTTGGCACGATTACACAGGAATTACACCGAGATTTTGTGATATTTGTTTGAGCTATCGTGGCTCAAAACATGGGTTGAAGACAAATTACTTCCTGCCATAGGTGGCGTCATGATCAGGTGCGATGGTGAGCAGTCGAATGAAATCCCCGTCACGGTGCGCAGTGGCTCGGCGAGCTTGCGTGACGCGCAGCGAGTAGATCGCATCAATGCCTGCAGGCGGCTTGACGCTTGTGATCTTCTCCCACTTCAGTCCCTGGTCGCGGTACAACTGTTTCCAGGTTAGTTGCCGAATTTTGTTTAGCGTATCGAGGACTGCGTGGCGCTCGAGCTTTTGTAGCTTGAGCAGGTTGTCCTGAAACACCGGGTTGTTCAGGTCGAGCCTGACTTTAGCTTCACCGCTCTCCATGACCGAAGCGCTTGAGCCTGTCTTCGGTGTCGGCATCTGATGCGACATGGTTTCCTGACCAGGCCATGGCCGCTTGCAGGTCGGACGCTACCTGAGGCGCATGCAACCAGCGTTCGTTGTCGGGGACCACTGTGGCGGTGCGAACCAGCCAGACGCCAGGTTCGTACTCTTCGACAAGTACCTGGCGGCCCGCGTATTGCTTGCCCAGCGAAATCTGGCCGTTGGTGCCAACGACCTTGACGATAGGAGGGGTTGCCGTGGTGGCCATGATGAGATTCCTTGGTGAGTCTGCACGATATTGTAGATTTCGTGCGGCACTAATTCAAGGCGATTGTTTGGATCGCTATGGTTTAACGAGGTAACGACCTCACCGGGCCTTGGCGCGCTTGGCTGGCAACACGAAAAAATGGACGATGTTCGAAGTCTGGGGCCAGGTTCTTCTCACGTTTAGCAAAGCCGTGCAGACGCCTTTGGGCTTATGTGTCTTGTGGCTGAAAACAGTTTTCGATGTAATGCAAAGCAGGGGCTTCGACGCCGGGGTCGTGCGATGGCGGTCTAAGTGCTTATTGGGAAGCTTAGGGTCTCTATCGCGCCACGATAGGCAAGCTACATGCGCAAATGGTTTAAGTCCAGGGATCGTACCTAGGCTTCGTTGACAAAACCTGTTTTGAATTCCAAAACAAGCGATGGGTAAATCCAGCGACGATAGGCGTTTCGGCATCCTCAAGCTGGGAAGTGAACTTGGAAACGACATTGATTAAGTTCTTTGCAAAGTACGTTCTTAATGCTGATTCGGCAGCACGCCGAGACCTATCACAGTGGTAGTAGACACCAGAGGCACCATGATGATCTTTTGTCCATATGTACATCAGGAAGGAGCCAGCATTGGCATCGAAGGGATCAGCAACATGAATCAGCTGAGCTTTCATTCTAAAGTCTGGTTTTGACGTTGATGAAAAGTCTACGGAAATCGCATCGCCCTCAGCTTTAACAGTCCATTCTGGACTTCCAAGCGCAAGCTGTTGAAAGCTTTCAAGCGTTCGTTCAAGAATTTCGTGCATGCGTGACTCACGCTACGCGTCTTGCTCAAAGCGGGGCTTTAGCACGACAGCGCAATCGCTACTTCTTTCGCCGAACCATCCTAATATCGACAAGTATTTCAATTTTTCCATTTTCGTTTCGTGACCCATTGTGATCCATTGGTGGCCTTGGTCATGGTTTCTAAATGCTTCAAGAAGTTTTGCAGCGACCGTCTTATGGTCAGTCGAATTCGAGCCAACGACAAACCCCTCGATTAAGTGAATGTTGATTCGGTCGTCATTTCGAAGCTCTTCATTCAAAGTCCGCAAAAAATGCATCGCTGCAAGAGAAGTTACTGCTCCTGCTCCAAGGCTCCACCATCGAGCAGGTTTCGTTCGTTCGAAATCGCCCCTGGCGCAAGGGTTTCCTACGTGGTCAAAGCAAGCAGAAAGGGGGGCCTCCAGGATCAGAACAAATTCAGACTGATGCTGCGCGAAATCTTGTACCTTTCGTACCGCTTGAATAAAGGTGAGGTTCCATGAACCCTCATCGATCGCCGCTCCACAAGTCGCCCTTTTATTCGAAAATCCGATGTCGATTGCGATTGCGGGAATGCTGCATTTGTCCCTTGCTTCCTGACCGTTAGTAATGGCTCTGATCTGCATGAATCGTAGTACTTATTATTAGATGGCTATTCACTTTTTAGCACGAATCGATCGAATCCAAATGGTGTGAAGGTTTTAGAGTGTGTAACTCTTATCAATCGCTTCCTTTAGCAGTCGCACTGGGCTTGCATTGAGTGCGCGACTGATCTGAATCAGATCGGCAATGTTCAGTGAGCGGTCGCCGATTTCGATCTTTGCAACGTAAGACTGCACCTTACCGAGTCTCATAGCAAGTTTACCTTGAGTGAGCCGCCTCTTTATCCTACGCTGGACAAGCAACGATCTTAGCTTCTTAGTACAGACGTCGCCGCTCGGAGCGAGCGCCGTTGGAATCAAAGGCTTGGCTAAAGGCTTGAGCTCGGCTTTGTTCATCGATCACCACACGTTAGCTGAATTCGTTGATAAAAGTTGACCTGTAGTCCGTAGCAGCAAGCATGGCACTTTCGCAGTCAACCTGTAAAGACTGCCCAGCGCTATGCCCGTATCCCTCGATCTTCGCAAAGCTCACAAGGCTCGCCGACATGGCGATCTTTTAGCAATCTACACCTGGGTGAATGATGAGCGAGCGCTTGTGCTTTTGCCTGCGCATCGAAAAGCCGCAGCCTGGTTTGTTGTGTGCGAGTCGGCAGCGTTCCGCTATGACGATCCGAGCGTTCTAGCAGCCCAGTGTGTGAAGGCCTGCGAGGTCTTAGGGCTTGAACCCTCGAAGCGCAACTGGGTGCGCATTGCAAGCATCATTCATGAGGGTCTAGCCGATCTCATTCGTATGCCTTCAGCGCCAGTGCCTGAAGTCGGTCCAAGTCTTGGTGAGGTGCAGCTTCGTGTGGATGGCGAACTTATTGCCCAGACCGAGATTCGCCAGCAGCGACAAGGCGCAAGCTATGAGCAACAAGGCGCAAGCGATGGCTGAGTTTGGTGTTCATGCAAGGCGAGGTCGCGCATCGGGCGATGCCTACTTTCGGGCGCTCACACAAAGCGCTGAGGACTTAGCGCGCCATCGCCAGGCCAGAGCGCATCACCCCCTAGAAACGGATGGCTCGCGTGCCATCTTGCGGCAGCTCTTGCAGTGGTACTACTTTGAAAGAGAGCGCCAGGCGGCCAATCGGCTTGAGATGGCGATGGATTGTGATTTTTACGATAACTTGCAGTGGGATGCGCAAGATGCAGCGATTTTGCGTGACCGCGGCCAAATGCCCTTGGTTTATAACGAAGTGGCGCCCATGGTCGATTGGCTCATTGGTACGGAGCGACGCTCGCGGGTTGATTGGAAAGTGTTGCCGCGCACAGAAGATGACGTTCAAGCGGCTGACGTTAAAACGAAGCTTTTAAAGTACGTCTCTGACATCAATCGGGTGGGCTTTTTGCGCTCCCGCGCCTTTGCCGATGCGATTAAGGCAGGCGTTGGCTGGATGGATGATGGGGCGCGTGATGATCCCACCCAAGATGCGCTTTATTCGCGCTATGAAGACTGGCGCCATGTGCTTTGGGATTCTTCAAGTGATGAGCTTGATCTTTCCGATGCAAGGTATTTATTTCGTTGGCGCTGGGTTGATGAGGATGTAGCGCGCCTGATGTTTCCAGACCGGGTGGAGGTGATTGCGCAAGCCATTGAAGAGGCTGCGCACTCAGATGCCGATGGCTGGGAAGAAGAAAACTGGCAAACCCCGAAAGATCTTGCCCATCTTCGATCAGGCACGCTCTATGCCGCAGGGGTGGGGGAGTTGGCGGATGCCAAAAGGCGCCGCGTGAAGCTTATTGAAGCCCAGTACCGAGCGCCCGCCAGGGTCAAGGTGGTGAGTGACGGCCCGTGGAAAGGCTCAATACTGCATCCTCGGGACACCGTCCTGCAACACACACTCGATCTGGCCAGCGCCTCAATCATAGAACGAGTCATGATGCGGGTCCACTTGGCTGTATTCACACCTTCAAAGCTCTTGGCTCACCAGGTAAGCCCTTATCGGCACAACCGCTTTACCTTAACGCCGATCTGGTGCTATCGCAAAAGTCGTGATCGATTGCCTTATGGCGTGATTCGCCGGGTGCGCGATGTGCAGCAAGACTTAAATAAGCGTGCCTCAAAGGCGCTTTTTATGCTGAACACCAATCAAGTGATTGCTGATGAGGGGGCAGTCGATGATTGGGATGTGATGCGCGATGAAGTGGGCCGGCCCGATGGGGTGATTATTAAAAAGCCTGGCCGAGAACTTGAAATCAGACGTGATACGGAAGCTGCCAACGGCCAAGTCGAGATGATGCAGCTTGCTGCCACTTCGATTCAAAAATCGGCTGGTGTGGCCCAAGAGAATATGGGCAGACAAACCAATGCGGTCTCGGGTGAAGCGATTAAGGCAAGGCAACTCCAAGGCAGTGTGGTGACAACTGAGCCCTTTGATAATTTGCGCCTTGCCACCCAAGTGCAAGGTGAAAAGCAACTCAGCCTCATTGAGCAGTGGTACACCGAAGAAAAAGTCATAAGGCTCACGGGTGCCAAAAACGCGCTTGAATGGGTCAAAGTCAATAGCCCTCAAGTGCAGCCCGATGGGACGGTGCGCTTTATCAATGACATCACCGCCTCGATGGCAGATTTTGTGGTGAGTGAACAAGACTACGCGGGCACCTTGCGCCAGGTGATGTTTGAAAACTTAAATCAGCTTGCCGCGCGCTTACCCCCTGAGATTGGGCTTCGGGTGATGACGATTGCGATGGACTTCTCTGATCTCCCCAATAAAGACGACATTGCCAATCAGTTTCGAAAACTGACGGGTGAGCGTGATCCCAGCAAGCCACCAAGTGCTCAGGAAGAAGCACAAGCCCAAGAGCAAGCCGCGCAACAGGCTCAAGCGCTTGAGTTGCAAAGGCAGATGGCGCTTTCAGCCTTAGAGGAGCAACGCGCCAAGGTGCGCGAAACCCACGCCAAAGCGGCCAAGCTCGAAGCCGAAGTTGCAGCGATGGGGGCAGCGATGGGTACCGAGCAAAGTGATGCTGATCAGCGCGATGCTGCATCGCGTGAGCAAGCACTTTTAGAAACCATTGGAAAGATTCGCGAAGAAAGCTCAAACGAGATCGATCGGGTCTCTGAGGCCTTACGCAAAGCACAAATGGAGCTTGCCAATCGAACGCTACAGATTCGAGAAGATGCTCATACCAAGCTTGAAGTGGCGCGCATCGATGCTGATGCGAAAGAGCGCGTGGCGCAGATTCAGGCGGTATCCGATCAAGCGATTGAAAAGCTTAAAGCTGAGCTTGATGAGCTTGCCAAGCAATTGAAGGACAACAAAGCAGATCAAAAAGAAGATCGAGATGAAAAAAAAGATAAATCCAAGAAAGCGGGGACTTCCGAATGACGCAACGCTCAGAACTAACCGCTGAAGCGCTGCGCGCTGCACCACCCGTGACGGTTGCTGGTGCCACGATTGCCGGCGTTCCCTTAAATGATCTGATTCTATGGGCAACGCTCTTATACCTGGTGCTTCAGATTGGCTTTTTGCTCTACCGCTGGTGGAAGATACATACGCAAGAATGCGCGCAAGATGACAAGGACAGTCTGTCGTGATCAAACCCCGAGTGGCGGTTGCAGCATTGAGCCTATCTGCTGCAGGTCTTGTATCGATTGCGTTACATGAAGGCTATAGCGATCAGGCGGTGATTCCGATGCCGGGTGATCGACCCACGATCGGCTTTGGGTCGACGACCAAGCCTGATGGCAGTGCGGTTCGATGGGGTGAAAAGACAACACCGCCCCAGGCGCTCTCAAGGGCACTTGCTGATATCGAAGGCTTTGAAGGGGCACTCAAGAGCTGTGTAAAGGTGCCATTGCACCAACATGAGTACGACGCTTATCTTGAGCATGCCTATAACGTGGGCGCAAAAGCCTTTTGTGATTCCACGATGGTGAAGCTTCTTAACGCCTCGGAGTATGAGCGTGCTTGCGCTCAATTTGATCGCTGGACCTACTTTCAGGGCAAGGATTGCAGGCTTGCCGAGAACCGATGCTCGGGGCTTGTGAGAAGACGTGCAAGCCAGCGAGCACGGTGTGAGGGGCACGCGTGATTGATTTAGGTCTTGCTGTGAAGGTGGGTGCAGTGCTTGTCACGCTGCTCGCCATCGGCTTGGGTACGCAACGGGTATACCAAGCTGGCTTTGATGAAGCGAGCCGAGAAGCCCAAGTCCGTGAGTTGCAGGCCAAAGAGCAAGCGCGGGCGCTGAGTGCAAAACTTGTTCAATCACAAATTGATAAACACCGAAGGATGGATCATGAAACCCAACGTGCCTTGGCACTTGCGCGTGAGCGCGCCGATGCTTCTCGCAATGATCTTGAACGGCTGCGCAACAAGCTCGCAACCCTTAGCGCAGATCCCGTGCGAACCGATCCCGGAAATACCGCTACCCGCTGTGATGGCATCCGAGCAGAGCGTGACCGCCTGGCAGCACTACTCGCAGAAGGCGCAAGCCTGGTTGCAGAGGGTCAGCAACGAGGTGATGAGTTGGCAGTGAGGCTCAATGGGCTTGCGGACCCGATACGCTAAGACGATCTTGCTTTTTAGAACAATTCTGGTAGCGATGAATCATCATCGTAGATAAACACCTCACTTCGTAAGAAGGACGGTAAATCTTGTTCCATCGGTGGATAGCGCTCAAATCGCTCGTTCACAGAAACTTTCTCAACGCGGTGAAAGTCACCCAATTTCACAGACGTGCCACATCCTCGGCACACACGATGGATGTGAGGGGGATCAAGGGCATACATGAAGGCGGGGTCACTGACAGAGGCAAACTCGGCACGAATATGACGCTTGCCGCAATGCGGGCAAGCAAGAATCACGTAGTGCGCAATCTTTGACATCGCACTTGCTCAAAGCGCCTTGAAAGCTGGAGCATTCAACCGAACACTAGGATCTTTCATCGTATGGCGCATGGCTTAATTCCTTAGTCACTCCGATCTCGATCGACTCGGCGCATGGGCGTTACGTTGGTTGTCGTTTGGTTTTCAACAAGATGGCGCAAGAAGTGCGGTGAGACTTTCCATCGCTGGCCATCGTCGGTGAGTACCACAACCGTCTTGGGGTTGAACTTAATGAGCGTGCCGGTGCGTATGCTGCCATCGGGATCAAAGCTTACGCGGCTTCCCACATTGAACTTCACCATGGAATTCATCGTGCCGCGTTGTTCAAGCAATTTGATGCGCGCAATCACACGGTGATTAAGCGCCACGAGCTCTTCAATGCTCAACTGATCGATATTTATCGGCATGGTCATGGCTGCAGATCGGGAAGTTCTCGGGGAACGCTCGCTTGCTCGCGCAACAAGCGAGGGTACATGCAGACCAAGCATGGCACCTTGCCGGGTATGAATCAACCCCTGAGGATGCGCGCATGAGTACGCTCGATGAAGGCCTGATGGCAACACTCACCCAAGAAGAACGCGCTGCCATGCAAGCGACCGATGATGCTGAGGCGACCCTAAGTGACGATACATCGGGTTTAGCCGATGAACCAACCAAAGCATCGGAAGATTTGCACACCCCATCAAAAAGCGCTGCTCCAACAACTGAGCCCAACGATGTAGAGACTAAGAGCAGCGACGAGGTGATCGCTACTGATGCGACTGAAACAAAGAACGATATAACTTCAGAATCATTGGCCGCCAGGACGGTTCAGACGCTTACTTCAGTCGATGTGAGACCCCAGCCTGTTCCGCGCTACGACGCTAAGTTGCCTGATGATTTTGATGCGCAAGTCAAAGCGCTGGCAGACAAGGAACTAAGCCTCAAGCAGCAATTTAAAGCAGGCGAGATCGAGTTCGATGAGTTTGAGCAAGCGCGCAGTGAACTTCTCGTTCAGCGCGAGCAATTGACAATTGCCAAAACCAAGGCTGAAATCAGCCAAGAGATGAATGCCCAGACGGCTGAGCAACTCTGGGTGCACGCCGTCAATGAATTCATGTCAGACACAGCAAAACTCGATGGTGCCGCAGGCGGCATTGATTATCGAAAAGACGCCGAGAAGGCATCTGATTTGGACGGGTTTGTGCGCAGTCTTGCTGCGCGCAGCGAATATGCCCATCAGTCGATGGCATGGTTTTTAACCGAGGCTCACAAGCGGGTGTTGGCTTTGCATGGCATTGCTACCAAGACACCAGCCGATCAAACGACGGATAGCGATTCCGCAGCCAAGCCGCCCGTTAAGCCTGCCGATCGTAAGCCGCCTGATCGTAAGCCACCCTTAGATATCGCCCCCAAGACCCTGGCAATGATTCCGGGCGGGGATGGGCCAGGCGATGTCGATGGCGAATTTGCTGACGTGTTGGCCCTCGAGGGTTTGGCCTATGAGCAGGCGATCGCTCGTATGAGTTCGACTGAGCGGGAGCGTTTTTTGCGGGCGGCGTGATGAGGGATTTCTTAGAACGCCCAGCTAACTCATCGAATTAGGCGTGGGCGAATCGGTTTTTTGTTAGTCAGGCACTTGGTTCAATGGCTGCCATGACATGGATCATAAAGAGCGGATTAAAGGGGTGACTTTGCATCAAGGCCGGTGGCGCAACCCCTGTGAACATTATGCGGGCAGCTTCGCTCAAAGGGTAAGTCGTACTGGGCATGCCCGTGGCGATCAGCTTCGTTGACACTATAAACGCACGGCGTTATTATCGCTTACCGTGACTATCAAAAGCTTCAAGTGCAAAGACACCCAGGCACTCTTTGAGGGTAAACGCGTCAGACGATGGGTAAACATTGAGCGTTCTGCCCTTCGCAAGCTGGCGCAGCTGGACTGGTCCACCGTCCTTGAGGATCTGAAGGTACCGCCTGGCAATGGACTTGAAGCGCTCAAAGATGATCGCAAGGGTCAGCACAGCATCCGTATCAATGGGCAATGGCGTGTTTGTTTCGTCTGGACATCGGATGGGGCTGCGAACGTAGAGATCGTCGACTATCACTGAAGGAAGAGAAGTTATGCGTACTGTTCTACCTGTATCGCCCGGCGAAATGCTTGAAGAAGAGTTTCTCAAGCCGCTGGGTCTTACGAAGTACCGCCTCGCAAAGGATATCGGCGTGCCAGCCCAGCGGATCGGCGAGATTGTTTCTGGTAAGCGCGCAATCACAGCCGACACGGACCTTCGGCTTTGTCGCTACTTTGGACTGAGCGACGGTTGGTGGTTGCGGGGGCAGGTCGCCTATGACACAGCCGTGGCTAAGGCGGCGCTTCGCAAGCAGCTAGCTACCATCCAAAGGTGCCCGCTCTTGATCGCTTAGTGATCGCGGTCAAACCCCTCACGCGACCGGACGGGCAGCAGCCCTCATGACCAGACTAGGTTTTCAGTAAGCGCTGTCGATAGGCTTCACGCAGCTTGGCAAGCTCTTTTGCAGCGGTGGCCTTTTTTGTCTTCGATGCGGCTTTGTCAGTGAGTTCACCCACGAGCGATTTCATGCGCGAGCCCATGGTGCTGCGTTCGGGATCGTCAGCACCCGCGTGTAGTGCAACCATCAAAGCATCAGTGAAATCATCCATGGGGTAGTTAACGGCGCTAAAAGTCGGCGGAACTTAGCCGGGTTTTGTTTAGCTTTGCCCTACCGTTTACAGCCCCGCCAAGCATGGCAGGCTTACTTCCCAGAGTCAGAGATTCATGAAGCGCAAGAGGTGCTCATGAAGCATTGATCAGCCGCCTTATACGGGGAGTAAGCATGGCGCGAACGATCATTGGCGTTAATGACGCCAAAGCGATAAAGAAGTGGTCAGGGATGCTGGCCTACGACACATCGCATAAGAGTTACTTTAACCAACGCTTTATGGCGCGCGGTGCTGAGTCCGAAGTACCGATTCAGATTCTCACCGATCTTGAATCGGATGCCGGTGAGCAAATCAGCTACGACTTACTTGCCGAACTCAAGATGGCACCCGTTGAAGGTGAAGACATTCTTGAGGGTAAAGAAGAAGGGCAAAAGTTTTATACCGATACGATTTACATCGATCAGGCACGCTGCGGAGTCAATACCGGTGGGCGTATGACGCGCAAGCGCACGCTTCACGATTTGCGTGAAAAAGCCAAGCGCCAGCAATCAAGCTGGTGGGCAAGGCTGATGGATGAGTTGCTCTTCATTTATCTTTCTGGTGCGCGGGGCGTGAACCCCAACTTTCTTTTGCCTTTGGGCTACACGGGGCGGGCAAACAATGGCCTTGTTTCTCCTGATGCTCAGCATGCACTTTATGGGGGTGATGCCACAAGCTTTGCCAATCTTGATAGTGCTGACACCTTTGATCTGAGACTTATTGATCGGGCAAAGACCAAAGCCGATAGCCAAGGCGGGGGTGCAACCAATATCCCAGTCTTGCAGCCTTGCAAGATCGATGGCCATGAGACCTTTGTGTGCGTGATGCATACCTTTCAAGAAGATGACCTAAGAGCCAATGTGCAAACCGGTCAGTGGCTTGATATCCAAAAGGCTGCTGCTGCAGCCGAGGGGAAAAACAATCCACTCTTTAAGGGCTCCTTGGGGATGTATCGCGGTGTGATTTTGCACAGCCACCGCAATGTGATCCGGTTTGCTAATGCCGGTGCTGCAGGCAACGTTGAAGCGGCGCGCGCACTCTTTATGGGTTCACAAGCAGCGGTCGTTGCCTTTGGCTCGCCTGGCACCAACATGCGCTTTGATTGGCATGAGGAAACGCGCGATATCGGCGATAAGGTTGTGATCACCACAAGTTCTATTTTTGGGATCAAAAAAGTCACCTTCACCCACGATGGGGTAGGGGCACAGGACTTTGGGCTTTTCTCACTCGATACCGCAGCAGCGAATCGATAACCGAGAACCGATAACCGGGAATAAAGGACGCGATAACCATGAGTTTTCAACACACCAACGATTATCTGCTTGGCTATAAGCCCACGGTCTTTCCCGCAGGTGCTGAAGTGGTGGCGGTGCGTTATGCCATTGACCTCACCCCAAGTGATCTTGATCTCAATGATGTGGGTGCCGTGGGTATCTTGCCAGCCGGTTGCATACCTGTGGGGCTGACCATCGATGCCGATGATCTTGATGCTCATGCCACGCCGACACTTACGATGTCAATCGGGCTACTTAATGCAACTCAGACTGATTTGCAGGTGAGCTTTGCAAGCGGTGTCACCGTCGGGCAAGTGGCAGGTGCCCAAGCGATGGCATCGGCAGCGATGATGCGACTTACCCCCACCCCAAGTGATCGGCTATTGGGGCTTAAGGTCACGGCTGCTGCAGCAACCAAGCAAGCCGGTCAGATCGGTATGACGCTTTTTTATAAAGCAGCCTAGTTACCGATCTGCGGCTTAGCCCAAGCCATGCGTCTGATGACCACCATCGAAGCGCGCCGTGACGGCACGGTACGCGTTCGCTCAAGTGCCGGCGAAGCGTTTGTCTTTCAAGCTGATGGTGCAGGCGCTTTAGTCTGCGAGATTGCAGATTCGGCACTGATTCAGACGCTTCTTAAGACCGGTGCTTATCGGGTACTTGATGCGGGTGCAGAGCCCGATCGCAAGTTACGGGTCAAAGCAACTAAGCCTTCGCTAGCCTTAGCGTCAGAGGATCACCCAAGTGGCGATCTGGTCTGATTTTCACAGCGATGTGGCGCACCACGTGCCGGGTTGCCCCAATCCGCTCTTAGACCAGGCGCTATGCCGCTCGGCTACAGACTTTTTTCGCAGAACCAAAGCATGGACGGTTTGGCTTGAACCGATCACGATGGCAGGAAGTCTTCAGACCTACGAGCTTGAACCACCTGAAGACACCGATATCGTCACGATCCAAAAGGCAACACTAAACGGTCATGAGTTACCAGTTGCTGCCTTTCGTCTTTTGGGCAAGAACCCTGAGACGCAAAGCCAAACGATGCGTGAACGCGCACTGATCAGTACCGATCGCAGCACCGTGAGCGTGTTGCTGGCCCAACCCGCAAAGACAAAGCTTGAGATTCAAGTGGTCATTACGGTTTCACAAGATGCCAAAGGCCTGCCTGATCTTCACGCCACGTTCTACCGTGAACCGATCGTGGCAGGTGCCTTACATCGCTTATTGCGTGTACCAGGTCCTTTTTATAACGCACAAGCTGCCAAAGAAGCACTTCAAGCCTTTGAGGAAGCTATTGGACGTGAACAAACCCAAAGCTTTCAAGGACCGCTTGGCCAAATGCCGCGGGCTGCTGTGGGTTGGTGCTAGTGACAGCCTAGGGATCAGAAGATGAGCATCGCAGCCCAAGCCCTTATCCGACGCGTGGTGGAGACGCTTCAAGACACCACCTCAATCCGCTGGCCTGTGGCAGAGCTTGTGCGCTATCTGAACGACGGTCAGCGCGAGATCATCGTGCATAGGCCCGATGCGATGGTGACAAACGCCAGTGTGAGTTTGGCATCAGGCACCAAACAAAGCTTGCCTGCCAATGGTGCCAAGCTCATTGATGTGGTTCGTAATAGCGCAGGCAATAAGCGCGCTATTCGTATGTGTGCTCGGGAGATTCTCGATGCGCAATCACCAGGTTGGCACAACCTCTCAGGGGTGAATGAGATCGTGCACTTTATGTTTGATCCGCGCGACCCCAAAGTGTTTTACGTCTACCCGCCTGCTGCCGCCTCAGGCGCCGCAGTGGATTTGGTGTACTCAGCACTTCCCACCGATATCACAGAGCCTGCTGCAGGCACTGATTTTGCTGCCGTGACAGGCAATATCAGCGTACCTGATATTTATAGCAACGCTCTGCAAGACTATGTGCTTTATCGGGCCTATACCAAAGATAGCCAATACGCAGGCAATGAAGCACGCGCACAGGCGCGCTATGCAGCCTTTGCCAATGCGCTTGGTATTGAAATTAAAGCGACCGTTGCCGTTGCGCCAAATGCTGCCGGTAACCCTAATCAGCAACAGACCTAACGATCTTTCGTTATGGCCGAGCGCATCAAGATCGTGCAAGGCGACACGGGCCCACAGATCCGTTGTAGCTTGACCGATGCAAGTACGGGTGAGCCAATTGATCTCACCGGTGCACAGGCCTTCATGCATGTGAGACAAGTGGGTGAAGAGACGCTTGCCTTTAGCTTGCCGCTTTACATCAACCCTGAGTTTGCATCGACGGGGCAAGCCATTGCTATTTTTCGGCCAGGCGACTGGGATCGGGAAGCGGGTGAGTATGAAGCTGAGCTTGAAGTGGTGAATCCTTCCACAGGATTTCGGCAAACCGTCTTTGAACTCATGCGCTTTAAGCTTCGCGAGGACTTGGGGTGAAGCTGCATGCAGCCTGGCAAGCGATCAAGGCTGCCTATGAAAGTACTGCGATGGCTGTCGAGGTGCGTGCATCGCTATGGCAGCTCACCCAAGAAGTAGGGCAGTTTATCCTGGCGCTTTTTCGTGATGAAACTGTCGATTTTGACGATCATGTAAGCCGCAAACTGCAAAGGCCAGATGTTGACGAGACCAGGGCGATGGAGCACGCCCTTTGGCTTTTAGAGCGTTATGGGAGCGATCAAGCCGTCATGGCTGATCACCCAACGCGCAACTTTGATAAGCAGTCAGTCGATCAAGCCATCTTTTCTGACGATGCATGGCTTGCGTTTGAGCGAGCACTGAGCGAACACCCATCCCTTGCAAGTTGGGCCTATTTTGCGCTTGAAAGGCCACTTGTTGAAGTCGTACGACTGCTCGACCACGAAGCCAAACACACGGGAAAAGATTCAAAAGACTTAGCGCGAGCTATCGATCGACTTTGCGATGATTTTCGCAAGTCCATCGCAGAAGCCCCACGCATCAATGCTGAAGCGGTTTTCGCACTGACCAAGCTTTTAGCCGATCGGCTTGCGGTCACGGACGATACGGACGGTGCCTCATCTGCTGAGGACGATCAGGAAGTTGCTTTTTTTAAGCAGGTTCAGCACCTTGTGGCTGTGAACGAGAGCCTTGTGCGCTCCGTGGGTTTCACACGACTATTTCAGGATTGGGCAACGTTGCGCGTTGCGATCAAGCTTGCACTCGATCAGCAAAGAGTCGATGGCGCGCGGCTCGATGACCAAAGTCAAGGAAGGTTTACAAAGCCGCTCCTTGAAGTACTTCAAGGCCTTGAACAGGTGACGCTTGCCTTTGATCGCAGACTTCTCGATGGCAGCCTCGTTAACGATCTGGCGCTTAAAGAATCAAGTAAAACGAAGCAAAATGCTTTGCAAGCCCGTGATCGCAGCGAGCTAGGCTTTGCAAAGCAAGCGACAGACGGGATTGCTTTGCAGGATAGGGCACTTAAGTCTGCGACAAAGGGCTCTCACGAAACATTCGGACTTGTCGATACGCTGATTCGATCGATTGGATTTATCCGTGAGTTTTATGAGCGAGCATCGATTGCCGATCACATAGCGCAAAGCCCATCAAAACTTGTCGCTGATGCAAGTTTTGCGTCTGATCGCGTCGGGCTTGAAAGTACCAAGAAAGCCCCAGAGCAAGCCATACTGAGCGAGGCGTATCGGCGTGAACTGCACCGTCAAGCATTCGAGAGTGTTTCAATCGTTAATGCATCGGTACGATTTTTAGAGCGTCGCTTGACGGTTGACACCCTCGGTGTGAACGATGCGTTGATGCGCGCCACAGGCGGCTTGCGAACCGATGGGCTGCGATTAAGCGACCGACTCCAAAGGGGACTTGGGTCTTCGCTTGCCGACCGAAGCCTGGCACTCGAGCAACTCACCAAGCATGGCAATGTGCTGCGCATGGATGGCGTTGCCATGTTCGATTGGCGCGAGATGGCCTCAAGCAAGCGGTCCAGTGATGCAGTGGTCATGACCGATAGCGGCTTTTGGGATCAACAAAGTTACGCAGTTGATCCTGCCTTTTTTGCAGCCGATTACGTGGGCAAGCGCCAGTACTTCTGAATGATCAAGGTGATGGCGGAGAAAAGAGCATGATCAACGAACGCTTAAAACTCAAGGGCATGGTGAACCTGTGTGTGCGAGGCGCAGATGGGTCGCTTAAAGAGGACCGAACCATTGAAAATCTTGTGGTCAACGCCGGTCTTGCCTACATCATCTCGCGCATGGTGGGTACCGCAAAACCTGCCATCAGCCATATGGCACTTGGCGCAGGAACGACCGCTGCCGCAGCCTCCCAAACCGATCTGATTGCCATGCTGGGTGCGCGCGAAGCGCTTGATTCGACCACCATCTCGGGCACTAATAATGAAAAGGTGGTGTACGTCGCAAGCTTTGAAGCAGGTGATGCCACAGGCGCTGTAACGGAAGCAGGGCTATTTAATGCCGCAAGCGGCGGGGATATGCTTTGCAGAACGGTCTTTGCAGTGGTGAATAAGGCAACCGATGACACCATGACCGTCACCTGGACGATCACGGTGAGTGCGGTCTAATGGCTCATCGCGATGGCAAGTATCACCACCCGCGCAGGCAAAGGTGCACCGCTTACCAATGCCGAGCTTGATGCTAATTTTTCAGGACTCAACAGCGAGCTTGCTCAAAAGCTCATTGCAACGTCAAACCTTGCTGATCTGCCGAATCCCGCAAGTGCTCGCAGCAATCTTGGGTTGAGTGCCGTTGAAAATAAATCAAGCAGCACGATTCGCGCTGAACTCACAAGTGCGAATGTGACTCAGGCGCTGGGCTTTACGCCTTATAACGCTACAAACCCACAAGGCTTTGCTGACAGCGCAGCCCTTGCAGCACTTCAAGCCCAACTGACTGACACCCAAGCGCTTGCGCTTGCTGGACTTTGAGGTGAGTGATGCCCGTTGACTTTACAACTTATAGCAATACGCTTCAGGCGCGCTTAAATGGTGTCTCGGGATCAACCACCGCGACTGAGCTCTTGCTGCTTGCCAAGGCCTCTGAATCATCCATTGGTAATGCCAATGTTTCATCGGTGAATGCTGCAGGCACCACTCAAGTGGCGGCTGTGAATGATGCGGGGACGGCCAAGGTGAATGCGGTGAACGCTGCAGGTACGACCCAGCTCACTGCGATAAATAGCGCAGGCACTGCAAAGGTCAGCGACGTCAATTCGGCAGGGACCGCGCAAGTAACGGCGGTGAACAATGCCGGTGCAGCCTGGCTTAACGGTTCGCAACCGATTCCTGCAGCGGTGGTGGCACAAATTCGGGGACCTCAAGGCGTCGCTGGTGCCAATGGTACGAATGGCGCCAATGGCGCTCAAGGTCCTCAGGGCAATCAAGGACCCCAAGGCGTTCAAGGGGCGCAAGGGCCGCAGGGCCCTCAAGGTCCACAGGGTGCGCAAGGTCCCGTGGGTGCCACCTTTTCAGTGAGTGGCTCAACGCTGACCATCAACTGGTAGGGGCCTCAGATGCCCTCAGTTGCAATCAACTTTGCCCAACTCACCTACCTTGTCGGGAACGGCTCAGCCTTTAACCGGTTAAACCGTAGCAATGGCGCAAGGCTCTGGGAGCGCGTGTGGGTGTCATCGGGCTATAACCAATACGTCAGCCAAGGCTACTGGTATGACCCACCGGGCTATTACGACACGCTCTATGGGCGAAAGACCGGTTGGTGGGATACCTCGGGGGGCGGCGCAGCAGCTCAGGTGTTTGGCGTGGACTGGTCCTGGGGGCTTCTGAACCCTTACTTCGCTCAGTGGCCAAGTAGCTATCAGGGTTGGCTTACCGTCACGGGCTTTTATGGCTATGGCGAACTTTGGCAGTGGTACTACGACGACCCAGTATCGATCTACGTCGATCCAGGACCTTACTGGGTTGACACCTCCTACTACCGATGGATCGACACCTCCTACTGGGCCTATTACTACTGAATAGCCCTAGCAACCATTGATCAAATACAAGGAGCGATGACCCATGCCCGATGAAGCAGCCATCCAGCCCAACGATGCCCCCATGATGATTATTCCGATGGACCCACGCGCGAATGTATCCATCATGCGAGGGGGTAGACATATATCGGGACCGACCCGACCGATCTTTTCCTTCGCCTACGATGCGCTGCAGTTTTCGATGAACGTTCGTAGCTACATGCGCGATGGGGTAAGCCGGGAGATGACCCCAGAGGAAGTAGCTGAAGTGAGCGGATTTCTCGAAGGCCTTACGGTTGATGAAACAAGGAGCCGGCGATATGCCGAAAGCAGACGCCTCATCGATTACCTCGCGAGCACCGATTGGTATGTGATTCGGCAACTCGAAACAGGTAAACCCGTGCCCGAGGACATCACGCAAGCCCGCGCAAGAGCGCGCGAAGCTATCGACTGGTCGTGATGCGTCACATCCTTATCGCCGGTGGCGGTACGGCTGGCTGGTCGACCGCTGCGATCCTTTCAGCCAACCCCGCACTGCATGTCACGGTACTGGACCCAAGCACGATCCCAACCATTGGAGTCGGTGAAAGTACGCTGCCCCATCTGCATTTGGCCCATAAGGCCATGGCACTTCCCGTCTTGCAAACCCAGCGTTGGGCTCAAGCGGTCGATGCCACCGTGAAGCTTGGTATTGCCTTTGAAGACTTTTATCAACAAGGCCAACGCTGGCTACACCCCTTCTTAGACGCAGCCGATATCGATCGGGTGCAGTTGGGCCGGGCCTTGAGCGATGGTCGGCTTGCAAGTGCTCCCGATCAGTGGGCCTTTGCAACTGAGCAGACCTGGGCAGGAGCCAAGTTAGCGGCGGGCTTTATCGAGCGAAGCACTTGGTTTGAACGCTATCGCGTTGCGGCGCATGGTGGAGGAGGAGCCTTTCACATTGATGCCTTGAAGTACGCAGCGTTGCTGAAACAAGAAGTGCTTGCACGCGAAAACGTTCAAGTGCTTGATGCAACGATTGCACAGGTACGCTGCGATGATCATGGTGCGGTTTCAAGCATCCTTATCGATGGCGGTCATACGCTTTGCGCCGATCTTTATATCGATTGCACAGGCTTTGCCGCCATCCTTGCAAGCGCTGTGCGTTCGCCTTGGGTTTCGGTGGCAGACAGGCTCCTTGTGGATCAGGCCTGGGTGGTTCAGTTGCCCTATATCGATCAAGCAAGGCAACAACTGAATCTGACCCATTGCCATGGTTTAAGTGCGGGCTGGGTGTTTCACATCCCGCTTGGTAGCCGCATCGGTACGGGCTATATTCACGCAAGCCGCTATATCGATCTCAACGAGGCCAAGACTGAGCTAATCGCTCATCTGGTCAGTCGCTGGGGTTATGAGGCGCAAGTTATTGAGCCGCGCCTTGTGCGGTTTAAGACGGGTTTCCGACCCCACCTGTGGCATCAGAATGTTGTCGCCATCGGATTAAGCGGTTTTTTCTGCGAACCGATTGAAAGCACGGCCATTGCCTTGGGTCATTATGCTGCAATGCTGCTTGCGCAATACCTCGGTGCACACCACGTACCGTTGGCATTACTGCGCGAGCGCTTTAATACAGAAATGCGAGAGCAGCACGACGATGTGCTGGATTTTGTTCAAGCGCACTATCAATTGACGGCCCGCAGCGATACGGCATTTTGGAAAGACTATGCCAACTCGCCAAGGTCTAAAGCCCTGGAGGCGATGATCAAAGCGTTTCACAACGATCCACAAGCGCTCACCGAGGAGGAGCGTTTTCGTGCACTCACCGGTCGACGCTATGGCATGTTTCACGGTTGGTCCTATACGGCACTGCTCATGGGGTCTGGGCTAAGGCCATGTCGCTCTTCAGCTTGGGTCTAACACCGATGGCACTGATCCGTATCGCAGGCTTTTCGGGTGAAAACCGCGCGCTGCACCCAAGCTTACTTGCCGAGCACCAAGCAACCGTCAGTCGCAATCAGCGGCCAGGCAGGGGTGATCTAAGAAGTTGGAACGCACCACAAACCATAGCAACCGTGCCAGCCGGGCGCAGCAGCATGTATCGCATGGGACGCGATGTAGCGTCTGACGCACAGTATTGGCTATCGTGGCCAAGTGTTGTACACGCGGTGCGAGGCTTTGATCCGGGCGATACCACCGAGCGCACTTACTATAGCGGTGATGGTGCACCGAAAGTCACCGATAACGTGATGGGCCTTGGCACTGCACCTTCGCCCATATCAAACTTTCCCACTGCATCAAGGCCGCTCGGACTACCTGCACCAAGTTCACCTTTAACGGTGACAACGCTTCAAGGCGGCACAGGTGAGCTTATTTCGAGCTATTACGTCTACACCTATGTGAATGATTGGGGTTGGGAGAGTGCTCCAAGTCCTGTGAGTACGGAAAGCAATCGGCCAAGCGATGCGCAAGCAACGCTTGCTGGTTTTGCGCTTCCGCCTTCAGGTAACTATGCGATTAACCGGCTTCGGATTTACCGAACGGCCACGGGCTCAAGTGGCGCAACGGACTTTTACTTTTTGCGTGAGATTGCGCTTGGCACCCAAAGTACGACCGATGATTTGCGCGATCTTGGCGAAGTTTGTCCCACCGTTTCTTGGGCGATGCCACCCGAAGATTTATCTCAGCTCACAGCACTTTGGAATGGGATGCTTACAGGCATTTCGGGGAATCGCATTCGTTTTTGTGAGCCTTATGTCGCTTATGCCTGGCCGCAGAGCTATGACCTCATACCGCCTGATTCAAAGCCTGTGGCCTTGGGTGTTTTTGGACAACAGTTGGTGGTGCTAACCAACGGCAGACCGCTGATCGTATCTGGGTCAAGCCCTGATGCGATGGATCAGCAGTTGATGGATTTACCGCAAGCATGTGTGGCGCCACGCTCGGTGGTTAGCATGGGTTCTGGGGTGGCTTGGGCCTCAGAAGATGGCCTTTGCTGGATCGGCCAAGGCGGTGCAAGGCTTATCACTGCAGGCATCATGACAAGAGCCGATTGGCAAGCCTTAAAGCCAGCCACGATCATTGGGGCTTACTACGAGGGGCTCTATTTAGGAAGTTTTGATGATGGCTCGGGTCGCCGTGGCTTTTTGATCGATCCAGCTTCTACAAGTGGGATTTATTTTTTTGATGCTGGCTTCACAGCACTTCATGTGGATCCGCTTCAAGATCAACTCTATGGGCTTTCAGGCGCAAACATTCAGCGCTTTGATGGGAGCACAACGCCACTGACTTATCGCTTTCGCTCCAAAGTGTTTCGAGCCCCACAACCGATTAATTTTTCATGCCTTGAAGTGCACGCCGACGCCTATCCCGTGACCGTGAAGGTCGATGCTTTGGATCTAAGCTCAAGCACGGTCACAAGTTTGAGTCAGCGCTTGGGTGCTTGCGTGTCTGCGCCCACCGCCACAAGCCTTCGCTATACCGTTTCAATCACAGGACCTGAAGCGCAGCGCTTGCCTGCAGGCTTTTTAGCGCAGCAATGGCAAGTTGATATCGAAGGCACAAACCCCGTGCAATCCGTGGCACTTGCTACAAGCGTGGAAGAACTGGCGCAGGTTTGAGTGCAGCGATGACGACACGTACCGACTTGCCTTCCACCACGGCGCCCAACTTTTCACATCGCGTGCGCGAAACGCTCATGACCTATCTTGGGCGCCAAGGCGATCCGCTTGATCGTGGGATCACCATCCGCGATCTGGTCGATGCGGGGATTGTGCGACTCAAAAAGGGATTCACTTGGTCGGGTGCTTCAATCCCTCCCATTGAACTTCAACCTCAAACCGATACGCCTGATTTAAGCTCTCCGCCGATTCCGACGGGATTTAAGGCCACAGGCGCAATCAGCCATGTGCTCATTGAGCACGATGCTGCAACCTACACCCAAGGGCATGGTCATCTGCGAACAAGACTCTTTGGGCGAACTATCACGGATGAGCTTTTACCAAGCTTTGCACAAGCCATTGAACTTGCCCAATTTTCTGGGCAGATCTTTGCTTTGGCCTCGAACCCCGCAACCACTTGGCGGCTTTGGATCACCTGGGAAAGTGTCGATGGGGTGCAATCGCTTCCTGCAGGTGGCACCCATGGGATTGAGGCACGCACGGGAGAGGATGTTCAAGCCTTACTTGAAGTGTTGCAAGGCTCGATCACTGAAACCGAATTGTTTGAAAGTTTAGGGCAACGCATTGATCTGATTGATGATCCGACTTCGGGGCTCGTTAAGCAGCTTGGCGATGTGCAAGCTGCGCTCGGTTCAACGGTCTCATCAGCAAGTAGTGCTGCGGCCTCTGCCCAATCTGCAACCGAGGCTTTACTGGCTGCAGCGGGTGCATCTTCTGCCAACGTTTCAGCGATTCAAGCAGCCAGTGATGCAGTCAGTGCAAAGCTTGCCGCTATCGCAGCGCAAAGCGGGGCGCAGACGGCTAAAGACGAAGCGCAAGGCTTTAGAACACAGGCTCAAACCGCACAGGCAAATGCCTCAGGCTTTGCAAGCCAGGCCTCAGAGTCTGCTACCAGTGCTGCAGGTTCAGCTTCTACGGCCTCTCAAAAAGCGCAACTCGCAAGCGAGTCATCAAACCTTGCTCAAGGCAAGGCAAGCGCTGCGGCTAGCGCTGCGGCACAAGCGTCAAGTTACGCCACAGCCGCAGAAACGGCATCAAGCGCCTCCAACGCAGCCAAGCTTTCTGCGGAATCGGCGCGCGATGAGGCAAGCGGTAAGGCAAGTGCTGCAACGAGTGCCTCAAACACTGCAACAACCAAAGCAACTGAGGCAGCGCAAAGCGCATCTGCGGCTCAACAAAATGCCACCCAAGCAAGCACCAAAGCGAGCGACGCCAGTACCAGTGCAAGCCAAGCATCAAGCTCAGCAACCAGTGCCGCAGGCTCGGCGTCAGAAGCTGCAACGAGTGCTGCGACTGCATCACAAGCTGCGACCAACGCGGGCAACTCGGCAAGCTCGGCTGCAACCAGTGCAAGTAACGCATCAAGCTATGCCACAAGTGCTGAGACCGCATCCAGTGCATCAACAAGCGCCAAAGTAGCTGCCCAATCCGCACGCGATGCAGCGCAAGTGAGTGCCTCAGCTGCTGCAACTTCGGCAAGTAGTGCAAGTACCAAAGCCTCTGAAGCAGGGCAATCGGCGATCAGTGCAAGCAACGCTGCAACGCAAGCTTCAACGAGTGAGGCCAACGCCGGGACTTACAAAAATCAAGCTTCTGTGTCAGCAACCAATGCCGCGAATTCGGCTGCAGCAGCCGCTCAAGACTACACAGCAGTCACAGCAAGGCTCAATAGCGCAGGCGGTGCAGGTGTTACCGTTGAGCAATCGCTTGCGTCTTCTGCAAGCAGCATTACAGGACTCAAAGGCCAGTACACCGTTAAGATCGATGCCAATGGGTATGTGGCAGGCTTTGGCTTAGCGTCAACAGCGATTAACGGTGCCACGGTTTCAGACTTTATCGTCCGCGCGGATCGCTTTTCGATTGCCAATCCGAGTGGCCCAGCGCTTTCACCGATTGTTCCTTTTACCGTCACCACAAGCGCACAGACGGTCAATGGCGTAGCCGTTCCTGCAGGCGTTTATATGGACGGTGCGTTTATTAAGAACGGTACGATCACGAGCGCAAAGATCAGCGACGCAGCCATCGATAATGCCAAGATTGCAAGCTTAAGTGCCGAAAAAATCACAGCCGGCACCCTTAGCGCTGACCGAATCTCGTCAGGCTCGCTTGATGCCAAGATCGCCAATTTAAGTGCAGCGGTGATCACCTCGGGCACAATCGATGCAGCACGCATTGGTCAAGCGAGTATTACAACGGCCAAGATCGCTGAGGCAGCGGTTGATACGCTTCGCATTAAAGGCAATGCAGTCACCATCCCCGTGATGGCATCGGCAAGCCAAGCGGTTTTTGTGAGCCTTGATATGACACTTCCCGTGTCATCACCCGTGATGCTTTGGATGGCCATGAAGTGGTCGGCAGGGATTGTTGGACCGTTACCAACGACTGATGCAGGGATTGGCTATTCTTTAAACGGCGTCTTCACCTGGCTTTATCGCATTCCGGGTTATAACCCCAATACCAGTCAGCAACTGGTTTGTGTGGCGCACTTTACGCCACCCGCCAATACGCTCATCACCTTTGCAGGTGGCGGAGCCAACGGCGCTTATTACGACATCATCTTGCTTGCGATGGGAGCGATGCGATGAGCGATGGCGAAACCGTGAGCGTTATCTTTCATGACGAGCAAGGGAAGATTCGACAATGCGTCGTGGGAAGCGCATCGCTGTGTGATGCCCAAGAAACCCCAGAGGGCTTAACGCGACTATCCTGGCATGAACCGGTGATTGCCTTTGAGGCTTATGTGAAAGACGGTGAAGTGCTACCCATGGGCGAGGCGCCTCACCCGATGATGCGCTTTGACTACGGTCAAAAGTGCTGGGTGAAGGACGAGGTACTTGCTTGGTCCGTCGTACGCCGTGAGCGCAACCAAAAGTTAAGCGCTTCGGATTGGACCGATACGCTCTCTGCCCGAACACGTTTAGGTGAAGCGCGCTTTACTGCTTGGCAGGCCTATCGCCAGGCGCTGCGAGACATCACGCTACAAGAAGATCCCTACCAGCTAATCTGGCCCGAAGTCGATACCCAGGCATTTTCAAAGGGTGCGTTATCTAATTGATCACAAATCGCCGTAATCGCTCTTGTACCGAGTCCATCTCGGTGCGGATGTTGTAGACACCCCACTTCATTTTCGAGCCGGTTCACTAGCCTGGCAGATGTGAGCGTGCGCTGGTTTTGCAGGACTGAGTGGGGCCGTGATGCGTTCTGCAACTCCGTGCGCCGTGACGGAAAGCACGGAATCTGCCTTTACTTTCCACCGCACCGAGGGTCTTCGCTGGCCTTCGGTGCACCCCCCAAGCATGGCAGGCTCGGCGAATGACCCATGCTTTTGATTTTTCAGTCGAGCGCGTTGCGGCGTTCATGCGTCAGCACTTGCCCGGACTGCGCGTGACGGATGACAACGTTGCGCTTGGCCTAACGCGCGATGGCAAGCTTGTGGCAGGCGTCATGTTTGAAGGCATTAATCGCCACAATCTTTGGATGCATGTGGCAGCTGAAAAGGGAAGAAAGTGGCTGCAGCGTGACTACTTGCTCGCTGTCTTCTCCTACGCCTTTTTGATCTGCGGTGTCGATCGAATCTCGGGCTACGTGGATGCATCCAATACCGATGCCAGGCGATTTAATGAGCATTTGGGGTTTCGCGAAGAGGCGCGCTTACTCGGTGCTGCAGCTGACGGTGGCGATGTGCTGCTTTATGTGATGTGGAAAGCGGAGTGTCGCTATTTGGGGCGTGTCGATACCGAGGAGCGCTACTAAGTATGGGCTCAAAAAGTTCATCTGCACCACCGCCTGATCCGCGCTTGGTGGAAGCGCAGTTGCGCTCTATGGGTATCCAAGACGATGTGATCACGCAAATCATGGCCAATGCCAACGAGATGCTTCCGCTACAAAAAGCGCAAACCCAATTTGCACTCGATACAGCAAAGCAAGCGGTCACTGATTCACAAGCCGATCGCAGCTGGATGCTCACCAGGCGCAATCTTTTATCGAACGCTCAAGATCAACTGGTTTCAGATGCAACGGGGTTTAACGCCAAGCAGCGCACGGATCAGTTTGCAGCTGAGGCAGGCGCAGACGCTCAAGCTGCCATCAGTCAGGCGCAAGACCAAACCGCTCGCATGCAGGCAAGACGAGGCGTGTCGCCCTTTACCCAACAAGCCAACGATCCGCGGGCAAGTCTGGGTGCAGCAGCGCTTTTAGCCGGTTCAAAAAACATGGGAAGACGCAGCGCAAGACAAGAAGGCTACGCCTTAACGGATCGGGCAAGCAATGCGCTAGCGGGTTATCCCGCCATGGGGATGGCTGCAACAGGGGCCGGTGCTGGCTTTGCCGCTAATGGGGTCAATATCGCCAATGCTGGGGCAGGCGGCATGAACGCAGGCTTTGGGATGGCTTCCGATGTGGCAGCGCGCATGGGCGCAAACGCTACGGGCATGTTTAATGCGCAGGCGCAGTTTAAAAGCTCACAAGATCAAATCGCTGCATCAAGCAATCCCTTAAACACCATCTTGGGTGCCGTAGCGGGTGTGGGGACGAGCTGGGCGCTTGGCAGTCTTCTGCCGCCTAAGCGATAAGCGATGGCAGGCGCCTTTCAATCCGGTTTTGCCATGGGGCAGGGTGCTTACACCCAAGCGCTTGCGCACGCTGAACGAGCCGCCTTACAAAAGCGTGAAGAAGAGCGCTGGGCGATGCAACGCGAAGGCCTTCAATTACAACTCGATCAAGCGCGCCTTGAGGCTAAAAGACAAAACGATCTGCAAACGGTGATGGGTGGCATTCGGGACTACACCCAAGGCATTGATCGGCAAGCAACCAATGCTGCATTGGATGCCGATTTTGAAGCCGCTGATCAGGCAGCACTTTCAGGCCAGCCGCTACCGCCATCACACGGTGGATCGGCAGCAAACCATGAAGCGGCGCTTACGGTAAAAAAGGCAACCGATCCAAGCACTGCCGATTACAGGCTTGGACTTAATCGTCGACTGATCGATGCAGCGATTCTTAATCGCGACTTTAATGCCTTGCGAACGCTTGAAGGTGAGACACGAGGCTTAAAGCAGCAAGGCTTTTTAGACGAAGCAGCCCGCCTTCCAAGTGATCAGGTCATGGCACAAGCTTCGATGCTTAACACCAACCAAAGTCAGATACCGCTACTTTTTACAGGCAAGACGGCCAATGGCTATCAGTTTTTAACAACGGACGCTAAAGGTAACCCAGCCAAGACGATTGAACTTTCCGAACCCCAGGCAAGGCAACTTGTAGCGGCTAAGCTCATGGCCGATGCTGGATTGGGTGCCGAGTCGATAGCGCTTGTCAGTAGCGTGAATAAGGAGCTTGCTGATCTCATCACGCGCAGCAACACCCAAACCGGACAGCTTGTAACCTCAGCAAACGATGCGCAAGCCAAAGAGCAAAGCTTCGTTTTGAATCGAAATGCCGATCAGCGTGCAGCCAAGCGATTGCAGTTTGACAGTGAAGACAGAGCCGATGCGAAAGCCAAGCAAGCTGCTGCATCGCTTTATTATTTGGAAAAGAACCCCACCGCAACGCCTGCAGAACTTGATGCGGTAAAGCGTGGCGTGATTCCCGTGATACCTGATGCAGGCAAAGATCAACCTGCCGAAGTGCGGTTGGCAGCCGCTTACATCCGGGCAGGGCTTGCCAAAGACATGGCTGAAGGACTGCGCATGGCAACCACCTTAAAGACCGAATCACCCGAGCGCGTGCGGGCCGATATCTTTGCTAAGGCACTTGCAGCGAATATGGGTAATGCACAACGTGCTCAAGAAGCGACCGATGCCGCCATGCGGTACTTATTTCCAGAGCAATCTAAAAGTAATACTTCGCCAGGTGCTAAGTTGCAGAACGTTACAGCAGAGGATATCGCAGCAACGGCGAAGAAGTACGGGCTTAGCGAGGATGAGGTGAGAAGAAGGTTGGGGTTGTAGCATCGGATTCTTCGCTAAGGATGTATTTATCGGTGCTGTTCCATTTCGTTCTTGACCAGGTGCCGATAGCTTTTCCTCGGTCTCTAAAATAATAGTTTCTGTAAGGGTAATCTGACCACAACTTTTGCCTATATTGCCCACTGCCCCATCGATCCCTTCCTCCAACGACTAGTAGTTCTGGAACGCCGGCTGGGTTACTGCGCACAGTACGACTAAAGACTGCAGTTTCCTTGCGATAGCTTGTCCAGTTTCCACCGAATGCATCTCCGGGTTCGATAATGGCGATCCCCTTTGGCCTAACGCGGTGAGACAGATAGTAGTTTTGAAAGGCATCAAGACCATCGTCGCAAATATACAAAAATGCAAACCTTTCGTTAACATCGATTCTCGTTGACTCGGGCGATCTGACGCGTAGCGCTTTGCGAGTAGCTTCACTTAACTCGATCGGCTCGAGGATTGAAAGAATTGCGAAGAATGGCTGTGCCGGAAGTCCTGCATCGCGAACTCCATCGCCTCGCTGTAGAGGTTCAACACGGTAATCAAATTTTCCAGCCATTTGAGACTGCGAGAACTCACACTGAAAGATCGGTCGATAGCCCCAGAAGCGCGAGCGTATTGATTCGTAGACATCCTCCTTCGTTGCTGCTGGGGAATAAAGAGAAAAATTATCGACGTATACAAAACTATGACTGAACCCTACGCATAGATTAAGCACATCGAAATCAAAGTAACAAGCAGGGTAGTAAACAGATTCATTAAAGACCGCCTGAAAGTCGATCGGGTCGCCAGGAGAATATCGGATCAGCCAATCAGGAATTGGCTCTCTTGGGAGTACTTTTAGCATCGGATTGTGTGAGGCTTTTCAAGCATGGCATATCTGAACGTCCACATTCTACTCAGACGCCATGCCCCGCGACCTCTTTCAAGAAGCCGGAATCACACCTTCTCGCCGCGATGCACAAGGCGGGCGTGATCTCTTTGCCGAAGTCGGGATCTCTGCCACGCCTAAGCTAAGAAGCTTGACCGATGAAGTAAGCGATCTAGGCTCTGCGATCTGGCAAGGTGCAAAGAGCACGGGCCGATCGCTTTCAGCATCGCTTGATACGGTGCTTGACGATAGGGCGGGTGTAGAAAAATCGGCAACGGCTGAGCGCGATGCTCAGACACAGCAACCAAGCGCTCAGCGTGCGTTGATGGATGAGATTGCCAAACGTAAGGCGGCTGACTCAGATCCCAGTGTGCTGTCTGCAATCCAAAATGTCGGTACATCGATGCTTGAGAACAAATCAGGCGCAGCACAATTTGTTGCCAGTCAATTACCCAACACCGTGGTTTCACTAGGCACGGGCGTTGCGGGTGCTAAGGGAGGTGCTGCCCTTGGTGCACTCACAGGCCCCTTTGCCCCGATTGCCGTTCCGGTGCTTGGCACAGCTGGCTTTTTAGGTGGGATGTTCTTAGGCAATACGGCACTTGAGACCGGCTCAAAGGCTATTGATAAGGCACAAGACGGTTTTACACCGGCTGAGCGCAACGATGCGCTCAGAGAAGGTGCCATCAAAGGTGCGGTGATTACTGGCGTTGATGCAGCTACACTGGGGCTTGGTGGCAAGCTTGCCAAGACTTTGAATCGGGCAGGTGCTGCAGCCGGACGATCGGCGCCTGGCTTGGGAACACGGGCCGCACAACTGGGCACCGGCGTTGCGCTTGAGACGGTGGGCGAGGGTACGGGTGAGTATCTCGGTGAGCTTGCAGCCACAGGTAAACCCGATGTGTATGGCGCCGTGCTTGAATCAGCGGCCGGACTTTCACAGAGCGTGCCCCAAGCGCTTTGGTCGATGAAGCGTGCCAACGGTGATCGGCCAAGTAGCCAGCAAGCGCCCATCGAACAAGCTGCTTCGATGAATCTGACGGGAAGGGCAGATCGTGTAGGGTCAGATGTAACGCTACCAAGTGACACGCAGCAGGCATCCGCGCAGTCCTCAACGGATCGCAATGCATCACAGAGCGTTCTACCGGATGTCAACCTTGCAGCGCCAGGCGTTGATTCGGCTAACCAAAGCGATCAAGCGGTTGATCCAACGCTGCAAAACCGAGATCGATCACGTTTAGCGGCCGTAGCGCAAATGCAATCGATTGCACGAGCACCCGATTACTTTAGGCTTGGGCCGAGTCGAACGCCTGATTCGGGTGCACCGATGGTCTTTGCTCAAGGCGATGATGCATCTGCGATACCCGAGGGCCATTTTGGTAAAAGCGATGTCGCAGTGATGTCTGATGGTCAGCGCGTACCTTTTCGCTATGCGGTGGTCTCAGCTGATTCAGTCGAAGCTTCACACCACGCTGATGGCAGCATCAATGCAGGTTTTGCTTCCGAGCAAGCAGGCACGCTTAAAGCACTTAATAACGGGCGCGTTGCAGGCCTTCGAGGTGCGTATGCGCAAGGTCAAGCATCGATCTACCAAGCAGAACTTGTTACCGATGCAGCCAACCACGGCATTGACCCAGCAGCCATTGCCTTAACGCCTAACCCCATCCTTGTTCGTGTGTATAGCGAACAAAGCAACACCGCCAACATGGCCCAGAAAAGTCAGGCACAAGGCTTAGGGATGTCGCCTGTGGAGTTAGCGAAGCAAGATGCCAAGCTGATGGACTCAAGCGTCCTAACCGCCTATCAAGACGGTGATGTCGCCAATGCCGAGAACCGCGACTTTGTACGCGCTTTTGTCGGCAAACTGGCGGCTTCAGGCCAAGATATTGCAACGCTTATGAATGCGCAAGGCCATCTATCGCCTGCTGGGCGCACAAGAATCCAAGCTGCACTTGCCCAAGCTGCCTTTGATGATAGTGATCTTGTCGCTGAGCTTTTTGATTCGATGGATACCGAGATTAAAGGCATCGGTGAAGCGCTCAAGCAAGTTGCAGGTCACTGGGCCAATATGCGCGACTCCGCACGGATTGGTGCCATTGATTCTAAGCAAGATGTCACCACCGACTTAATGGATGCCGTAGGGCTGATTAAGCGCGCACGTCAAGAGCGGCGATCCTTGTATGAGCTTTTGCGCCAGCCCGATCTGCAAACGGGGCAGCCGCCGAACGAATCGGTACAAGCACTTGTCAAACTTTTTTATCAAGGCGAATTTTTAACCCGACCTGTTGCCAAAGACAAAGTAGCGGCAAAACTTAAAGCCTTTGTCGAGCAAGCACTGCAAACCAAACCTGAGCCAGGCTTTTTCGGTGATGCGCCCAGTGCGCTTGATAACTTGCGCTCGGTCAACGGGCTCTCCAACGACGCTCTTCCAAGCGATGGGCAAGCGAGCCAAGAAAAAGGGCTGTCCGGCGTCAACACAGACAGCCCAAGCCGTGCGGTCGCAAATCCTGTAACACCGAACTTAGCAGCCGACCCTATCTTGGGTCCGTCTCGCGTCTACGACCCCGCGGCTGCGGTGCAACCCTCCTCCCTCTCCTCGACACGTGACCCCAATGTAGGCTCGCAAAGCGATTTAGCTCAAGAACTTGAGCAAAACACTTTACTGCGCGAGCCCGGGCCTTTGGATCGTGCTGGAAGTTTTGACCAATCACTACCCACCGATCTTTTTCCTGAATCACTTGATGGTCTTCAAGAGCTTCCACCGGCCTTGCAAACGAAGGTTCGCCAGGCAAGTAAACGTTCTCGCTCGGTTAGGGCGGCTGATAGTGACGGGGCATCTGCGCCTGAACCAAGGCTAAGCCTTAGGCCTGATCCCTTCTTGCCTGGGATTTATCACTACAGCTCACAACTCGTGCGCGTGGGGGAAAGAGACTTACCGGTTTCGCGTGTCAATAACTGGACCGATGCTGCTTCTGCATTGGCAGCACTCAGCCAATACGCTGTGGAACATTTCGATGTACTGATCACGGATGCAAGTGGCAAACCTTTAGCCGTGATTGGTAGCTTTAAAGGAGCGATCAATCAGGCAGCGGTGTACCCCAACACCGTGCTTGCCGAAGCGCTTCGCCTTGAGGGTGCTGCAAAAGCCTGGGGGGTACATAACCATCCAAGCGGCACCTCGATGCTTTCGCAAGCCGATCGCAACCTAAGCCGGGCGCTGGGTCAAAGTTTTGAGCCATCGTCTGTGCAATGGCAAGGACTTGCAGCACTGGGTGTGGATGCGCAAGGGCGAGGGCGCTTTCAAGCAGTCGATGATCAAGGCCAAACGATTGAGGGCGAACTCATCACTCGTGCGCCTTCGGTCAAGGTGCCAATGGCTGAGCGAACGATTCTTCGTCAAAACGCCTTAATGCCCGTGATTACCGGTCCGCAATCAGCCAAGGACATCATTCGATCCTTTGCACCTAAGGGTGTGCCAGGGATTGTCTTTGCCGATGCGCAATACCGCGTGACAGCCTTTGTACCGATCAACCCAAAAGACGCAAAAGCTCTCCGAATCGATGCACGCTTTGATGCGCTGATAAACGCTGCAACCCAAGCCGGTGCTCAAGCGGCCTTGCTTGCCAATCCAAACTCAGCGATGGATCAAGATGCTATCGGCAACCTAGCCTCAGCACTTGGCAAACTCGATATTCAGTTGCTTGATGTGATTGATCTCGCATCAGGGCAAAGTGCTGCAGAACTTGGCACGATGCCGCGGGTAAGTCAGCAGGTGAATGATTTAGCCCAGGCAAAGCGCAAGGAACGCATGCGCTATGCCTTTGAGGGCTATGGCGATGGAAGTGATCCGCCAGCGATCCCACGCGTGCAAGCAGCCAGGCGCTTAGATGGGTTGATTGCCAAGCTTGATGATGGATCCCTTGATGCAGCGGGTTTTGAGCGTGAGATCAGAAAGCTTTCCGATGCACTTCAAGGCGTGGTGCAAGCTAAATCGGATAAACGTTTAGCGCGCCCAAGACAGCGCGGTGAAGGTCAGATTCGCGAGCGACTCATTCGCGCGCAACGCCAAGGTGATCTTGAACCTGAAACGGTGGCCTTTGCACTGTGGGCGCTTGATCAAAACCCAGCACTTGCAAGCCAACTTGCCATCAGCATTCAAAAGCCCAAAGCGGACGGTACAGCCGGTCAATACAACCCTGCCATGCAACTCATGCGCTTATTTAAAGGCGCAGATGCAAGAGAAACCGCAGTCCACGAGCTTTTGCATCATGCCGAGCGGATGATGCCCACAGCTTTCCAAGAAGCGATTCGCAGCGTTTGGCTCACGCGCTACACCGCTGCACTTGAGGTTGCGAGCACAGCAGAGCGTGAGGCACTCGCACTGATTCCGTTTGCCATGGCTGGCGACACCCAAGCGACCAATCAGTTAAGACAAGCCATCTTGGATGGTCCGCTTAACTATGAAGATCACTATGCCTTGGTCAATCCTTCAGAGTACTGGGCGGTCAACGCTTCAGCACTGCTTGCCAAGCGCTTTGATGCCAAAGACAGCATTTGGAAGCAGATCGCAGTCTGGTTTTCAGAACTGATTGAAAAAGCGAAAGATCTCCTTGGGCTTGAATCCGAGGCGGCGCTGCTGCGAGCTTTAAAGCGGCTGCTCGATCCGAAACAAACAAGCGGGGAAGGGGAGTATTTTGTGTCATCGCGGATGCTTTATGACATGGGCGATGGATCGCTCAGTGATCTGGATCGCTCTGAATCGAATGATGCAAATGACAACAGCAATACACCGAGCCCCAACACAGCGAGCCCCAACACAGCAAGCTCCAACCCATCCGGTCCCAACACAACTAACCCCAACGATCCGAACCGTAACGCGTGGACACAGCTTAAAGACCGCGTAGCGAGCCTCTTAACGCCGCAAGCGTTCGATCACGTTCTTTATAACTTTCAAGACAAGTACATTGATCTAAAACGTATCCGCGATCACATCCGCTCAATGGGTGGTGTCATTACCGATCTCAATGATGCTTACTTGGGTGAGGAGCTCTATCACAAGCGGCTTGCTTTTCGGGTGGAGCGATTCTTATCGCATGAACTTACACCGCTCTTAAAAGCGTTGCATGACGCTGGGATTGCCCTTGCAGACTTTGAGCGCTACTTGCATGCGCGCCATGCACCCGAAGCCAATGCCGCGATGGCCAAGCGCAACCCTTCCGAAGCTGAGCTTGAGGCTCAGCGCAATGAATCGGCAGCAGAAGTGGCAAGGCTTGAGCAAGCACTCCAATCGGCTCAAGCACAAGGTGCCGCTACCAAGGCCATCTCTGAAGCACTTGATGCAGCGCGCGAGCGTCAGCGTGCATGGTCAACCGTGCAAGCCTTTCAAGGCACCGAGACCGAGCGCTTGTCGTTATCAGGCATGAGTGATGAAGCGGCAGCTGCGGTTATGGCCGCTGTGGATCCGGCAAAGCGAGAAAGCTTTGAGGCTGCGGCAGCGCAAGTTGATGCCATCAATGAGAAAACACTCACGCTGCTTGAAGCCTATGGGCTTATGGACGCCGAAACCCTTGCAGCCTGGCGCAAGGCTTATCAACACTATGTACCACTTCATCGCGATGAAGCCCATCCCACAACCACGGCGCATCCTGTCGGTTTAGGCTTTAGTGTGCGGGGTGCTGCAGCAAGGCAGCGCGTGGGAAGTCTTGAGCGTGTGACCAACATCTTGGGTCATATTGCCCAGCAGCGAGAAGCTGCGGTTACCCGTGGTGAAAAAGATCGCGTCACGCGCAAGCTCTATCTCATGGCTGCACAAAACCCTGATTCGGAACTTTGGGCCGTGGACAAGCCACCCACCGTGCGGGTGCTTGATCCGGTGACAGGCACCGCACGCACGATGGTGGATCCAAACTACAAGAATCTGCCTTATGTCGTGATGCTTAGGGTAGGGGGCAAAGATGCAGCGATTACCTTTAATGAGCGCAACGCTCAAGCGCTTAGGCTCGCTCAATCAATTAAAAACCTCGATATCGGGGATCTGCATGCAGCGATTTCGTTGATCGCCAAAGGCACACGCTGGTTTGCATCGATCAACACCCAATACAACCCAATCTTTGGGATCATTAACTTTGCGCGCGATTTGCAATCGGGGCTCTTAAACTTGAGCACCACCGCGATTGCAGGCAAAGAACGCGAGGTGGCTTCAGGTGTGTGGCCCGCTCTGAAAGCCATCTATCGCGCTCAGCGTGGCGCATCAGACGGCGAGCAAAGCCATTGGCAGGCGCGTTGGCTGCAGATGCAAGCTGCAGGCGGCACCACAGGCTATCGAGATCTTTTTGCAGATGCCACTGAGCGCAGTGCAGCGCTTGCTAGAACGCTTCAAAGCTTTGAGCGTGGGCAAGTGAGCCATGCGGCACACGCTCTTCTTGATTGGCTTTCTGACTATAACGAGGCGATGGAAAATGCGGTGCGCCTTGCTGCCTTTGATGTGGCACTTGGCAGCGGGCTGAGTCAAGAGCGTGCAGCAAGCCTTGCCAAGAACCTCACGGTTAACTTTAATCGCAAGGGGCGACAGTCGCGCGAGATCGGTGCACTTTATGCCTTCTTTAATGCGTCAATCCAAGGCACAGCGCGTTTGGCGCAAACGCTTACAGGCCCGCTCGGCAGAAAGATCATGTTAGGTGGCGTGATGTTGGGCGCGGTAAACACTATGCTCGCTATGGCGTTAATGGGTGGAGGTGATGATGGTGATGATGCTTGGGAGAAGATTCCAGAGTTTGTGAAAGAAAAAAATCTCATCATTCCTATCTCTAGAACCGAGTACTTATCGCTTCCCTTGCCCTTAGGCTTTCACTTCTTACCCAATATCGGAAGACTCTCGGTAGAAATGATGGCAGGCGGGCGCGATCACTCACCCGCAAGCCAACTTGGCAAACTGCTTCAAGTGCTGCTTGATGCCTTTAATCCGCTTGGGGGCTCACAAAGCGTTTCGCAGCTTGTCACGCCCACGATTGCCGATCCTGCCGTGGCCTTGGCGCAAAACCAAGACTGGACGGGTCGCCCGATTTATAGAGAAAACCATAATCCACTGAATCCTCAGCCTGGCATGGCACTTGTGAAGGACGCTGCGACGCCGTGGTCCAAAGGCATAGCCCAAGCAATCAACACGATCTCTGGGGGAACAGCCTATCAGCCTGGTGCGTGGAGTCCAACCCCTGATCAGATTGACTATGTGATTGGGCAACTCACAGGTGGGGTGGGGCGGGAGATTGGAAAATTAGCTCAGACGCTTACAGCACCGTTCACGGGCGATGAACTACCCGCACATAAGGTGCCATTACTTGGGCGGCTTTATGGCAGCACGAAGGGGATCTCTGGTGAGTCTGAACTTTTCTATAACAACATCAAGCGCTTGAACAAGATCGAGAACGAATACAAAGGCCGCATGAAAGTAGGTGAAGATGCAGATGCCTACCGAAAACAAGAACCGCTGGTCGATCAGATCGGACTTGGTAACCAGGCTGAAGCTGCGGTAAGTAAGCTCAGGCGTTTAAGACGGGAAGAGCAGCTGCGAGCGGACCCGGGGTGGCAGGATCGAGTGAAGGACATCGATCAGCAGATTGAAGCGGTAATGAGGGGGGTGAATCGGGCGGTAAAGTAGAGCGTACCGAGATTTCGTAAGCGATCCATAAAGTACCTGGTTCTCAGGAGCGATTAGGGATGGGATGCTTGCCCTTGCTAAGTGAAGAGGGGGGTAAGGGTGATGCTGGATCAGGATCAGTACTGGCTGGGACACTTAAAGGCGATCGATGCGTCGGGGACGACGACAAAGGCCTATGGCAAGCTGCATGGGTTGAATGTGCAAAAGCTTTATGAGTGGCGCAAGAAGTTCAAGATGCAACAAGCGTCGGGCCAGTGGGTAGGGGCTCAAGGCTGGGTGGACGATAGCCCTTTTGTCGCGCTGCAAGTGAAGACGGAATCGTCCATGGTGGCGATGGCGCCAGTCGAGGTCGCCAGAGGATGCGTGGTGCGGTGTGGCGCGCTACGGTTGGAGTTGGGTGAGTTGCCGCCGGTGTCATGGGTGGTGTCACTGGCGCAGGCTGCGCGCGGGGTTGACTGATGCACCGGGGGTATCGGATTGATACGGTCTACGTTTGCCGAGCGCCGGTTGATTTTCGCAAGTCGATAGCGGGTCTGAGTGCGATGGTGGAGGGGTGCCTGGGGCTCAATCCGTTTGCGCCCTCGCTGTTTGTGTTTGTGAACCGGGAACGGAATCGGTTGAAGGTCCTGTACTGGGATCGCAATGGTTTTTGTCTTTGGTACAAGCGGCTGGAGGCCGAGCGCTTTGCCTGGCCTCATAAGGGGGGCGGTGAGGCGGTGCTGAGCATCACGGCGAGGCAGTTGGGGTGGTTGTTGGAGGGCTATGATGTGTGGTCGCTGAAACCGCATAAAGTGTTGAAATATCAATGCGTTGCGTGATATTTTGTGTTATGATGAGGCATGTTTTCGCATGCGGCAAGCCCCGCCACCGATACCCTTCCCGAGGCCCTTTCTGGGCTCGGTATCACGATCCCTGATCAAGCGCTGCAACGGATTATTGAGGCCGTGACGCTGGCCATCACCCCCGGGGTGAGCCACTCGGTTGAGCGGCAGATCCAAGAGCGGGTGCGCGCCGAAGTGACCGCTAGCGTCACGGCTGAAGTCAGTGAACGCGTCACCGCCGAGGTCAACGCCAAGCTACAAGCGAGCTTCGATGCACGCGTGAAAGCGGCGGTTCAAGAGCAGTTGCTTGCCCTGTATGAAGCGATTCGGCTGCAACGCCACCGGATGTTTGGCCGGCGCACCGAGACCGGTGTCGGGCAGCTTGGGTTGTTTAACGAAGCCGAGGTGCTCGCCCAGGGGTCTACGGCAGCCGACGATCAGGTGGTGGTGCCCCCGGTCTCGCAGAGGTCCACACCCAAGGCTCAGGGCCCACAAGCACGCGGGAAGCGAAAACCGCTACCGGCCGAGTTACCCCGGGTGGATGTGATGCATGAGTTGCCCGAAGACCAACGCCGGTGCGCTTGCGGCACACCGATGGTGGCCATCGGCCAAGAGGTGAGCGAGCAACTCGATATCGTTCCGATGCAGGTGCGCGTCTTGCGGCACATCCGCATCCGCTATGGCTGTCCGGACAAGGCACACCTGCCTGCGCTGGCACCCAGGCCCTTGCAGGTACTGCCTAAGAGCAACGCCTCGGCAGGCCTTTTGGCCATGTTGATTACGGTCAAGTATGTCGATGGGCTGCCACTGGCTCGCTTTGAGCAGGTGATGGCCCGCTCGGGGGTGAGCTTGCCGCGTCAGACGCAGGCGCGCTGGATCATCGAGGTGTCGCAAGCCTTGCAGCCCTTGGTCAATCTGGCTCGGGACCATTTGCTGGAGTGCCCGGTCATTCACATGGATGAGACCCGCATGCAGGTGCTCAAAGAGCCCCATCGAGCGGCCAGTGCGCTCAGTTATATGTGGGTGCATATCGGTGGGCCGCCTGGCAAAAGGGTGGTGCTCTATGACTATGAAGCCAGCCGGTCTGCTGAGGTACCCGAGCGCTTGCTGGCTGGCTACAAAGGCTATCTGATGACCGATGGCTACCCGGGCTATAACGCTGTGGGTAGCGACAAGCACATCACCCATCTTGCGTGCTGGGCGCATGCACGCAGGGGTTTTGTGGAGGCCAAACAAGTCGCCCCTGGCAAAGCGAGCAAAGCCGATGAGATGCTGAACCTCATCGCTAAGCTCTATCGCGTTGAGAAGGCCTACAAGAGCGCCCCTGAGCAGGCGCGCCTGCATGCACGGCAAACCGAAAGCAAGCCGCTGCTGCAAGCCATCAGGCAGTGGCTCGACACCCACCTGCCGATCGTCGTGCCGAGCCTAAAGCTGGGTCAGGCCATCGCCTACATGGACAAGCACTGGCCTCGGCTTGTACGCTACATCGAGCGCGGCGATCTGCCGATCGATAACAACCCGGTGGAAAATGCGATCCGCCCTTTTGTGATCGGCAGAAAGGCATGGCTGTTTGCCGATACGCCTCATGGTGCCAAGGCCAGTGCGGTGCTTTACTCGCTCGTTGAGACCGCCAAGGCCTGTGGCGTGGAACCCTACGGCTGGTTAGCCTATGTGCTCAAGCGGCTGCCGCTTGCAAAAACCGCCGATGCCTACGAGCAGCTGCTTCCCTGGAACATCACACCCCAGGACCTCATCACCCATACCGCTCCCTGACAAGGCCCCAGTTTATGGATCGCTTACGAGATTTCGAATCTTCTTTGCACCGCCATGCAAACTTTCTTCAAAGTTTCAACTCTTCAATCGCCATCGGCAAGCTGTTGATCTGATTGGACTTTCGTCCATCAGCTCCTGACCGGCGATTGGAAAAAGTGCCCGCACACAGGGTCACGATGCAGATTGAGACGCTGTTCTGCTCAGCACCTCCTGACTGAGCGAGTTCGAAAAACTCAACAAGAACAACAGCTTACGCAGATTTCGAAACTCCCTCCTTGCCGTACTTTCTCGAAAAAGTCAGGAGCTTTTGCGGGAGCCCAGCTTTCATGCGGGTTTCGAGCGGTGGGGATTCGAACTGTATTTAAGCCATAGGTCTGAAAATTACAGTCGAACACTTCGGACCAATTGTTGTATTT
>Ga0214919_10001257_pt1 | contig 42032 bp, 42 predicted proteins | sample LL1503_MetaG_FD_177994 | JGI IMG/M metagenome (GOLD analysis project Ga0214919, IMG submission 177994) | Freshwater microbial communities from Lake Lanier, Atlanta, Georgia, United States - LL-1503 | ecosystem: Environmental > Aquatic > Freshwater > Lake | place: USA: Georgia | collected... | reverse complement strand
GCCCCCGACCGCAAGCGGAATTGCTGGGGGCGCTGCCCCCTTGCCCCCGACCGCAAGCGGAATTGCTGGGGGCGCTGCCCCCTTGCCCCCGACCGCAAGCGGAATTGCTGGGGGCGCTGCCCCCTTGCCCCCGACCGCAAGCGGAATTGCTGGGGGCGCTGCCCCCTTGCCCCCGACCGCAAGCGGAATTGCTGGGGGCGCTGCCCCCTTGCCCCCGACCGCAAGCGGAATTGCTGGGGGCGCTGCCCCCTTGGCAAGTGGTGCTGTATTGAATAATTTCTATATCTTTTTCCAAGGTCGCCAGATATTTCAGTTGCTCCGAGGGTTTCATTTGTGGGTGAATCACTTCATAAATCACAAACGATAAATCTCTATATTTATCTGCGTCGATGGTTTTTTTATTGATGACGCCGGCGACAAAGTTACGCGGGTTTGCAAAGGTTTTTGCATATTTGTGTTGAAACAATTCTTTTTTGATAATAAATTCGCCTCGCACAGTAATGTTTTTCTGGGTCGGCAGTTTCAAATAAGGTATAATATGACTGACGTCTTGCCCGGTAATACCATCGCCACGTGTATAGAGTTTGGGTGCTGGTCCTTCGGTCGTGTAAAGACCACTCACGCCATCTACTTTACATGATACGACATAAGGACCTTTGAAAAGCTTGGTCCATTTAGTCAAGGCGTTTGTATCGGGTTTGATTTTATCCATGGACCACATTTGGTATGGCAGGGGGGTCCCCCCCCTAAACCCTGGGGTGATGACACTTCCTGTGGTGATGTAACTTTCTGGGGTGATGACACTTCCTGTGGTGTGCCCTTCTTTCGCTGCCGCATTATTCGGATAATGTGTTTTGGTATAATCGATAAGAATATCATACTCATTATCCGTCATAAGTGGTTCGTTGTTACCATAATAGGCCTCATTGGCGGCTCGAATAAGCGCCGATAGTTCGGCTTGTGTCATTACTTTTAATGCGCCAAGTCCTTGTGATTTGAATAATCCGAGATTGTCTGATTCCACTATTTTTAGTTTTTTTTTATTTTTAAGAGTGGTGTTTTTGGGCTTTTTTTGCTCTACTACGGCCCGACCATCTATTCTCTCGTTCGGCGCTCTATATTCCATTTTCAAAAAATCAAATATCGATTTTTCAGTAGGGAATATATGACTTGATACTTTCTCGCCTTTTTTTCCATCTACAAAATGATATATTCCGTGTTCATTTAGTGTATAGCCCATATCTTGGGCTCGTTGACGCTGTACAGTATTGAATATTTTGCTACCCGTAAAGTAGAGAATAGCAAACGCATATTCGTCAGGCGGCGAATACATAAAATCTACTCGACGGGCTATCCGTGCGGGATTTAGAACCGACTCTCTCCCTGTGGATACTAGGCGCGCGATAGTCATGCTTTTACTGTTCCCTCGGCTCAATACTTCAATAATAGTTTTATTTTTTATCAACGCATCGACAAATTGTATAAAGACTGTATTGTCGTTGTTAACATTTGTAGTATTTTTATTCGTGATGATAACATCAATATCACCGGAATCAGTAGCACCCCGTCGGTAAGAACCGACAATTTCTAAAGAAGAACCGGTCGGTATAGCTTTATTGAATACCGCCATATACTCGTCAATCTCTTGACGGGGAATACGCTGTTCAATCTCTTCGAAATAAGCGAGTCCAGTTTTTTGTTTGTCATTTAGCAGTTGGTCTTTTACTTTACGCAAGGCTTCGATACTGGTTATACCGTGCGCCTCAACCAATTCTTTGGCTTTTTTTGGTCCAACGCCATACACTTTGGCCAGTATATTCAATGGATTTTTCCGTTCTTTTTCAATAGCTTGTATAGTGCCGGTATCTACAAATTCTTTTAATTTACTTAAAATAGTCGGACCAATACCTGGTTGGTCTTTTAATTGCTCGGGCTGGGTGATATCGCCCGAAAACATCATAACAGTTTCTTGGGCTTTACCATACGCGCGAGCGCGAAAGGGTTCACCTTGTAACAGCATAATATCGTTTAGTTCACCCAATATGGAAATGAATTTTTCATTGAGGCGTTGCATTTTGTATACTTTAGTATCACTTTATATCTTTAAATCAGGTCTAGTAAGAATCGTCTACGTCTACTAATTTATAAACTCATATAGTTGTATACATACATATGAGTTGGCGAAATAATAATGGCAGAACTAGAGCCGAGATTCAAAGTTTAGTATGGATACCAGCAGGGCCTTCGATAGCAAATAATAATGCAAATGGATCTATTGGTGTTACTGGTGTTACTGGCGCTACTGGCGCTACTGGCGCTACTGGCCCAACTGGCTTAACTGGCTTAACTGGCTTAACTGGCCCAACTGGCCCAACTGGCCCAACTGGCTTAACTGGCTTAACTGGCATTACAGGGCCTACTGGTTCCGGTGGCGGATCTACTAATGTAACAGAAAATTTTACGATTGCTGGTGATAGTGCTGCTAATTTATATTATAGTTATGATGGAATAAGTAATTGGTTATTAGCAAATCAAATAACAGAATTTACAGCAAAGCGTATTGCCTGGAATGGTTCAATGTGGATTGCTGTTGGCCAGGGTGCTATGGACTCATCGCCTATAAAATTTAGTTCAGACGGAATCCATTGGATATCAAGAAGAAGAGTTAATGAACTACCGCCTGTTCCAGAAAGTCTACCAAGCCCACCTTTTGGTCCTACTGGTAACACAGGCGGTGGAGGAATTGGATGGCAAATTTTCTATACATGTAAAGATATCGTTTGGAATGGAGCTTACTGGATGGTGTGTGGGGCAGGTGCAGGGCAAATAGCAAGTAGTCCTGATGGGTTTAATTGGTATTGTAATGGGATAGATTATTTTGGCAACAGTTCTGCTGCTCCTGTTGGCGGTATATGTAATACTATCGCATGGAAAAAATATGGAGCTATCTGGGTAGCTGGTGGACAATTAGCATCGTCATCTCCTTCTACTGACTTTAAATTTTTTTACAGCACAGATGGTTATACTTGGAATGGTAGAGTGTCAGATTCTTCAACATTTATACAATGTATTACACTATGCTCAAATGAATTAATTTTTGTAGCTGGTGGAAATTCAACTACTAAACCATTAGCTTATAGTACCGATGGTATGAACTGGCTAACAGCAACCAATAATCCGTTTAATCAAAATTGTTATGCCATTGCTTGGAATGATAGCTATTGGTTAGTTGGTGGTGATTTAAATACTAATACTAATTGTACGATAGCATATAGTTATGATGGTATAACCTGGGTTTCATTAAACAATCCATTTACTACTCAATGTAAATCGTTAACATGGAATGGAGCATATTGGATTGCTGGCGGTGATGGAACGACACCAATTTTTTATGGTAGTACTACTTTTAATACGGATGGAACTTTAAGTATCAGTTGGACTTCTATAACATCACCCATTAATACTACATGTCTGGCACTAGCAAGTCGTACGGTATTACATACTATTTGTGAATCTTCAGTCGACATTGCTTACAATGCTTCTAGTGGTACTACTGGCCAATATCTATTATCCAATGGTAATAATAATGTTTTTGCAAATAATGCTTTATCATTTGATGGTACTAATATTGTTTTGAATGCGAGTATGATTCCTGGTCCGAATTCATCATTTTCTTTAGGTAAAACAGGTCCAGGCGGATCGTTTGGTGAAATACATGTGAGTGCCAATACACTATATGTAGGCGGAAATCCTATTAGCGCCATTGGTTCAGCAATTAACATTCCTCTGGGATCTACTGTTGGAGATATTCCTATAGGCACGATTCGAATATTAGGTTCATTCGATTCTTCTGGAAGTTTAGTTGGATTAACCGGTAACGCTGGTGACGGCTATATTATTCAAAGTGATTTATGGGTTTATGCTTTAGATAATACATGGAATGATGTTGGTCAAATTGTCGGACCAGCTGGCGCAATAGGAGAAACTGGTGTAACTGGCGTAACTGGCATAACAGGCTTTACAGGTCTTACTGGTTTAACAGGTCTTACAGGTCTTACTGGCCTAACTGGCCTTACTGGTATAACAGGCTTTACAGGTCTTACTGGTTTAACAGGTCTTACAGGTCTTACTGGCTTTACAGGTCTTACTGGTATAACAGGTCTTACAGGTCTTACTGGCTTTACAGGCTTTACAGGCCTTACAGGCTTTACAGGCTTTACAGGCTTTACAGGCTTTACAGGCTTTACAGGTCTTACAGGTCTTACTGGTTTAACAGGTCTTACTGGTTTAACAGGTCTTACAGGCATAACAGGTTTAACAGGTATAACTGGTTTAACAGGTCTTACAGGCATAACAGGTTTAACAGGTATAACTGGTATAACAGGTTTAACTGGTCTAACTGGTGTAACAGGCCTTACAGGCTTTACAGGCTTTACAGGCTTTACAGGCTTTACAGGTCTTACAGGTCTTACTGGTCTTACTGGTCTTACTGGTCTTACTGGCTTTACAGGCTTTACAGGTCTTACTGGTTTAACAGGTATTACAGGCTTTACAGGTCTTACTGGTTTAACAGGTCTTACAGGCATAACAGGTTTAACAGGTATAACTGGTATAACAGGTTTAACAGGCCTTACAGGCTTTACAGGCTTTACAGGCTTTACAGGCTTTACAGGTCTTACAGGTCTTACAGGTCTTACAGGTCTTACAGGTCTTACTGGTATAACAGGTCTTACAGGTCTTACTGGCATAACAGGTCTTACAGGTCTTACTGGCATAACAGGTCTTACAGGTCCTACTGGTCTTACTGGTCTTACAGGCATAACAGGCCTTACAGGCTTTACTGGTCTTACTGGTTTAACAGGCATAACAGGCCTTACAGGCTTTACTGGTCTTACTGGTTTAACAGGTATTACAGGCTCAACAGGCTCAACGGGTTTTACTGGCCTTACAGGCATAACAGGTATAACAGGCTCAACAGGTTTTACTGGCCTTACTGGCCTTACTGGCCTTACTGGCCTTACTGGCCTTACTGGCCTTACTGGTTTAACGGGCTCAACAGGTTTAACGGGCTTAACAGGTTTAACGGGCTTAACAGGTATAACAGGCTCAACAGGTTTAACGGGCTTAACAGGTATAACAGGCTCAACAGGTTTAACGGGCTTAACAGGTATAACAGGCTCAACAGGTTTAACAGGCTCAACAGGTTTAACGGGCTCAACAGGTTTAACGGGCTTAACAGGTTTAACGGGCTTAACAGGTATAACAGGCTTTACAGGTCTTACTGGTATAACTGGCATAACAGGTCTTACTGGTCTTACAGGTCTTACTGGTGAAACAGGTTTAACAGGTATAACAGGTTCAACAGGTTTAACAGGTCTTACTGGCATAACAGGCATAACTGGTCTTACTGGTCTTACTGGTCTTACTGGCCTTACAGGTGAAACAGGTTTTACAGGTTCAACAGGCTTTACAGGTCTTACTGGTGAAACAGGTTTAACAGGTTTAACAGGCCTTACAGGTGGAACAGGCTCAACAGGCTCAACAGGCATAACAGGTTCAACAGGTTCAACAGGCTTAACAGGTAAAAGTACTACTATAACTACGACACCATCGATAGTTTTAAACCCAGCAGAAAATCCTAGTCTTATTATACCAATTATTAATAACGATCAGATATATATTACTGGTAATACACTAATCGTTGTTAGTACTAATAATTCAAGCAATAGTTTTTTAGCAAAATTTACTAATTACTCTTCATTTTATGGTCAAAGCATTTTTGTTGATAGTATTAATAATATCACAGGTGTATTTGACGGAATAACTCCTTACGTATATAAAATTAATTTAAATGGTATACAAGGTATTACGGGTCTTACTGGCTTAACGGGTGAAACAGGTCTTACAGGTCTTACAGGTCTTACTGGCATTACAGGTATTACAGGCCTTACAGGTCTTACGGGTGAAACAGGCTTTACAGGTCTTACAGGTATTACAGGCCTTACAGGTCTTACAGGTATTACAGGTCTTACAGGCGTTACTGGGCCTAGCGGCAGTAGTTTTCCAACGTCAACCGCATCATCTGTCATTTTAAATCCAATTCTAGATGGTTCACTAAATTTAATAGTCGGAACAAATTTAGCATATATTACGGGGAATACCATAATCGTAGTGGACTCTACAGATCAAAGTAACAATTTTATAGGAACTGTGTTTACATATGATAGTGTGACTGGTGAACTAAATATTGTTAATATTGGTAGTATTAATGGTTCATATGGATCTCCTGTTGTATATAATGTAAATTTGACTGGTGTGCCTGGTGCAAAAACATTTGTGATAGATCACCCTTTATATACAGACAAATATCTCGTTCATGCGTGTTTAGAAGGACCTGAAGTAGGAGTCTATTATCGTGGTTCAGCTACTATTCTTTCTCACGATAAATCAGTAGACATTTGTTTGGCAGATTATGTTAAATATATTGCGAGTGGATTTACGATTAATGTTACACCCATTTTAACTGGTACATCCGCATATTTCCCTACTTTAATAGCCACACGTATTATTGAAGGTAAATTTACTGTTTATAGTGATATAGTACCATGTGAGTTTGATTATATTGTATTTGGCAAACGTCTTTCAATTGAAGTGGAACCGAACAAATCTTCTACTTTTTTGAAAGGAGATGGACCATATAAATGGATTTAACCATGGCAAAATTTACTTTTTACTTTTTAAAAAAGTATAGTATATAGGTGATGACAACTTTTTTTACAAGTGTAGATAGTACTAAAATGATGGTAAATGGTAAAGTAGTTGAAGATGCGATGGTAGACACCAGGTATGATGGTATTCAACAAAAACTTACGATTGATATGTATAATAAAGGTAAACGGGAGCATATGGAAACGTTGGGTAATAAAAATATTATGAAGATTTTATCAAAGCCGGCAAGTGTTATGTCATTAGAAAAGCGATTAAAAAGAGATTTTGGTATTTATAAAAGAAAAAGTATGAAAAGAAAAAAATATTAAATATATAATTATAACAACACTAATAACTAATAATGGTATTATCTCTTTTAGTAAATGGTGTATTAGATATTGGATTTGGTGTGGGATGGTGGATTGTTAAAAAAGTAGGTAGCAGTATTTATGATTTGGGCAGTAATTTGTTTTTTGAAAAAAATATTAGACCCACGCTTTCACATATTGTACCTTTGGAAGATGATAAAACAAGGATGGAAAAACTAATCGAATTATTAGAACATGATTTAGTAGAGATAAAACATAATCAAGAGACGATTATACATACTTTAAAAGTCAACGACGACGACATGGATTATACGATATAGTATAGTATATAGTATAGTATATAGTATAGTATATAGTATAGTATATAGTATATGTCATTAAAATTGATACCAAATTTATATTTAGAACTGTTTGTATAAATATAAATATAAATATGGCGAATTTAACCTTCTTGAAACAAAAGAATCCGCATCCCAGAGATTTAAATATTACATTTGAACCGGTCGCACATAAATATACTATCGGGGCGGGAGTATATGCGACAACGGACAATGATGGAAGAGTGATGTGTTCGCGTGACGCGGTCAGGCCCTATATTTCCGTCACGACATGGATTCATAGCCACTTTGAACCGTTTGATGCGGACGCGATTATTACGCGAATGATGGCTTCGGCGAAATGGCCGTCGTCACAGTATTATGGACAGACTCGCGAAGAGATTAAAGCGGGGTGGGATAGGACGCGGGATGAGGCGGCTCGATTGGGGACGGAAATGCACGAGGCGATTGAAGTCTACTATAATGGGACTGATGACAGGGCATGTCCGAGTCCTCTGTTTTTAAATTATGTCAAAACGCATGCGGCTCACTTTATACCCTATCGGACAGAGTGGATGGTCTATGATGAAGAGGTTCGGATTGCTGGGTCGATTGATATGGTCTATGAAGATCCGAACGTGGGTGATGGTAAAACATTGATGATTTATGATTGGAAGCGGACCAAAGAGATTAAAAAAACAGCTAGTTTTGAAAAATACTCTACTACAGAATGTATTAATCATGTACCCGATACAAATTTCTGGCATTATGTGCTTCAACTGAATATTTACAAGGCTATTTTAGAACGCAATTATGGTAAAAAAGTGACGAAACTAATGTTGGTATGTTTACATCCGAATAATAAAAATGGGGATTATTTATTGTTTAAAGTGCCGATATTAGAAGCGGAAATTCGCGATTTGTTTGAATTACGCCGGCGACAAATCCAACTACTGTTATGAAAAATATATAAAGACATGACTGTATACATACTATTATAACTTCAAGGCCAATATGAATATGGATGATAATAATTATACTAGCGGTTTTCTTTATAGAACAGTATATGGTGTTGAACCAACACCAGCTTATTTTATTGATAGTATATTTACTATATTGACGTCTGTTATAGGTGGATTTTTTATTGCGTGTACATTTGTAGCAAATCTAATCAAGTATAGAAAAGATGATGATGATGATGATGATGATGATGAAGATGATGATGATGAGAATGACGCTGATGACGATAAGGATGAGCCTAATCTAGAAAATAAATATTATGATGAGTTGGACGCCCTTGAAGTAAGAGAGATGACCGCCGCGGAAATGAACGAGCTAAAATTTAAATTTGTAGATGTAGAAACACCAGATGGTATAGTTTGGATGACTTATAATAATGCGACGGAATCTTTTTGGTATTATACCAATAAAAGCGTTCATTATAAATATCTAGATGCGATAGCACGTTTTTTTACCATTACCTATAATTGTAGACATGTTTGTGTTAATTATAAAGAGGAATATGAAAAGGGTGTCACTATTTTAAAAGATAAGATGGCAGAAGAGAATAAACGGCAAGAAGAAATTAAAAATCTCATTGAACAGACCGAAAAGAAATCAGTCTTTGCGAAATTTAAAAGGTATAAGCAAGCGGATGATACAAAGCAAAAAAATTATGTACTGACCGATAAAGCAAATGTATTTAAATATGCTGGAACGATTGCGGATTATGAAGTGAGGGGAAAAGCCGCCAAATCTGTTGACATTCCCAAGATGGATTATGCTACGTTTAAACAAAGGGGTTTCACCCCTTCAGAACCCCCTTCAGAACCAGTAACTCAATTGTAAAAGGGTAAAAATAAAACCTATAGATTATATAGTGATAATGTCTCTATATAATCAAAATCCAAATTTAAATGATACTATTTTAGCTATGGTACATGCTATTTCAAACACATTGGGTTCAGTTAGCAGTGGTGTGGCTGACGCATCGATGAAATGTATGAAATATCCAGGGTGTATTGACATGCAGAGCGGCCCGAGCATGCAGAGCATGCAGAGCACGCAGGCCGGTGGCGGTATGACTGACATTGGTACAATTGGATATGATGCTATAATGTATATCGATCGTACCACCCGTTTAATTATTAAAATAATTGGCGTTTTTTCAGATACTATTTTACCGGTGCTTGAAGAAGCTGTATTGGGCGATTTAGCCAATAAACCGTGGTCCCAAATCGCACCACACATCACCCGTATGATTAATGAGAAAAAAGATATTTTAGATCAAATGTCGCGTGATCCGGAGATTCAACAAGCCTTGAAAGAATGGGCGGAAGCTTATGCTACGATTGCTATTCAAACCACACGGGCTATTCAACCGGCAATCAATACGATGATTGATGGGGGGTTGGAAACATTAAAGGTGTCTGGTACACGAGCAGCAGCAGGTGTTATTAATTTAGGGATAAATTTAACAGAGGGTGTAGTTGCCGAAATTCCAGTCGTTGGTGGTGTTTTAGATATTATATTGGCTTTAGTTGTCGGTATAAGTAGAGCCTTTGCGGCGGCAGCACCGGTAGTACAATTTGGTTTAGAAGCCACTGGTACCGGCTATAGAACGGTTAATCAAGTCAATGATATTGTTCAAGAAGGTAGACAACGACTGGACCGTGCTAGAGAAAACATTACTGCTCTTACAGACAAATTTGATAAATTTAAAAACGTGGGTGCCAATGCATTAGAAAATGCTAGAAATGTCGGAACACAATTTGGACAACATATAGCTAGTGCCGCAACGGGAGCTGTACAAGGAGCTGTACAACGTACTTTACCGCAAGGTGCTCAATATGGTGGAGCCGCACGAAATAAAATTAAAAGAAAAATACAAAAGACAACCCAGAGAATACAAAAAACATTAAATAAATTTCATGGTAGACGTGTAAAAACTAGACGCAGGGTTTAGGGGGAATTGTGGCCCGTAACCATTTTTGAAATCCAATACTATTTTCCAAACTAAAGGATGACTCTAAATGCTCTTTGGCAATTTGTAATACTTTTTTTTCTACTGCGGTGAGTTGTTGTACATATTCTTCCAATTGTTGTTCTGTTACCGGCATTTTATTTGTATATCTTTATTATAGTTTTATATATTTTATATATTTTAAAGAAATTTCAATTTTATATACTTTATACTTATACTTTATACTTATACTTTATACTTATACTTTATACTTATACTTTATACTTATACTTTATAAATGGCAGCAACACAAACCTATTGTATAAGTTCGCAACCTTTTTATGACAGTTATAATGAGTGTTATAAAAACATATTAACCATCAAACCGGATCCCAAACATAAATCCCCGGCTCTATCTACGATTGTTAAACGAATACAAACCCCGAAATTATCACCGTTTCAAGAATCTTCCAACTGTTGTCAGGTGCAAACGTGTGTAAATGCTCTATATAAAATTCATAACAACAGTGAATTAATGACACCGGATGATATCCCCGAATTATTTAATTATTTAATAACTCATAATTATAAAATAGATACATCAATAACTAAAATGATGAATAGTTCAGATGTTAAAATGACTAATAAATTAATATGTTTTATTACAGTATAAAAGTATATAGTATAAAATATAAAAATTGAATTGAATTAAATTAAATTAAATTACTTTAATTTAGGCCAACAACATATCATTGTAATAAAAATGGCAAATATGAAGACAAATGATGATGATAATAGTGCTATATTCATCTACCGATTTAAATTCTGTGATGAGATAATGGATCTTATTACAGAATTTGCCAAGATTCATCAGTTTGATGATCGAAAAATATATAAAGAAAAGTGGGCTACATGGCTAGACGAAAATAGCGATGCCGTCACTGATGAAATAACGAGGTTGGAACGGCTGGGGTATGAAGGTGATATTATCGATAAAATGTTCAAGGCAGGACGCTATTACTTTAGAAAAAAGATTAATAATGAAGCAAAGAAGCAAAAAATACGGCGTAGTTATATTAACATGAGTAGTGATGTGCTGGGTGCGATGGATACCCATATTTGTTCATCTATGAAAAAGGATGATTTTAGTCCGGCGGGCAGTTATGTAGATTTCTGTACATCGCATATTTCTCTACTGCAAAGCGAAATTAACCGACTATGTTCTGAAACTACGATTGTTTCATCTGAATTGGTTGAAAAAATAAAAAAAACATATAAAAATAGATATTTCATTACCACTTTTAAGACACGTCGCCGCTTTTGAAAACGCTTTTGAAAAAAGCGTGGCAAAACCGAGGTAAGAAAAGCGTGGCAAAGCTAGAGTATTAAATAATATAAGTTTTTTTACCTTATTTAAAAAATGTCGTAAACTTATATGAGTATGAGTATAAGTAGTAATACAAAAAATGTATACAAGAGTAAGGTATACAAGAGTAAGGTATACAAGAGTAAATTATTAAGTCAAGGGGCATATGGGTGTATCTATTACCCGGGTATTGCGTGTACAGGCAAACCTATAAAAACAAAAGAGGTGGTTACAAAATTACAAAAAACTTCATTTAATTCTTTAAACGAAATTACAATTGGTAAAATGATTATGGCCATCCCCAATTATCGCTATTATTTTTTGCCTGTTATTAAAAGCTGTCCGATTAAATTAAAAGCCATTCATAATAGCGAAGAATTATTATCCAAATGTGGTATTATCGATGATAAAAACGCCAAAATAGATTATATCCTTATGGAAATTCCATATGTGTCAAATGTACCTTTTAATGCTACTGCTGCTGCTCCTACAGTTAAATTAATAGAGAGCTATAACACTTTACTTGATGCAATTGATTTATTAGTAGAACATCATATTGTTCATTTGGATTTAAAAGGGGATAACATATTATATAATACTAAAACTGGCACAGTACAAATCATTGATTTTGGCTTATCCATACCAATAGATAAACTTACCCATGAAACGCTTACAAAGTATTTTTTTGTATATAGTCCCGACTATTATATATGGCCGTTAGAAGTACATGTGATTAATTTTCTACTCCATAAGCTTCCTAATAATGATAGCTTGTTTACATCAGAACATAGTGATGATATAGTGTCTAGTGTAGTGAGTCATAATAAAGTCTTGGCTTTTAATAAAACATTCAGTGAAAAATATAAAAAAGAGTGTAGCCATTATTTAACTACTTTTATTGGAAATAAAAGAAGTCAAATCATTGATGAGCTGATTAAAACATATAAAACATGGGATTATTATTCATTAAGTATACTGTATTTAACTACGTTACATACAAAGGGCCAGCGAAACCTTGCCCCTCGGCAAGAGCAGCAGATGGAATTGCCCCGTGCCGCCCTTCCCCGACTACAAGCGCAAGAGCAGCAGATGGAATTGTGGGCGGCTCTATCTCCTGGCCCTCGTAAGCTATCTAGAATGATGTAACGAGGTATTTATTATTTATTATGGGCTTTGCATTTTTTGGTATGCTTTTTACCTTTTTTACCCCCACCGAATAAACCACAACCACAGTTGCCGCCTTTTTGTTGAGCTGGGGCTGCTGGCGCTGCTGCTGGTGCTACTGTGGCTGCTGGTGCTACAGGTGCTACTGTGGCTGCTGGTGCTACTGGTGCTACTGCTGTCGCCGCTTTAAGTAATGTTGATGTAGCATCGCCACCGGTTTGTTTAGCCACCTGATTTATAGCTAGAGTGTCGGATGGCAATGGCTGAAGACCAGTGTATTGGGGTAAATTACAACTACCGCCGCCTTTAGTTTTTTTTGTTTTTTTTGTTTTTTTGGTCAAATTATTCATCTGCTTTGAACATTTACCGCAAAGGTTAATTGTAGCAAGAATATGTTTAATATCAGCATCGCTATATTCATTTGTAGTTGTAGTTGTACTTTTACCTTTTGCCATTTTTTGCGTCTTGTCTTTCTTATGTTTTCTAGCATGTGTCTGGGCCTTACCTTGGGTATATTCAGAGTGTGTCCCAGCTTTAATTTTAGTCCATTCTGCTTTGGCTTCGGGGGCTACTTCACGGATAGATGCGGATTTACCGGCTTTTTTAAGTGCCGATAATTTTTGGTTTATTAATTCTAGCCACGTAATTGGTGATTTGCCCATTATATATTTATAGTTAGAAAAAGGTTGGCCGAAAATTGATACTATTTATAACATATTTATAAATACTATATAAATACTATTAAAACTTTAAAAAAGAGGTTGGTTATATGGATGCTTCCTATATTTTAACGCGGTTTTTATATATAAAAGATGAAGTAGAGTTATCATTTATAACAGCGTTACTAAAGAAACGAAATATCCAAGAATGTTATTATTGGGCATTTGAACTGTATTATTCAGGTTTTGCTATTGTGCCGTTGTTATGGCAGATCTATTTGGACTTTTATTACGAGTTGAATCCGGTGATGGAAGAGTATATGATAAAAAAACTTTCGTTGACAGATAAAGACAAAGATAAAGATAGCCAGATCGCAATAATGTCAGTGATAAGAAATTTATATCGCCTTAAATCATCCCCCACTACATTTATTTTAAGGCAATATATACAGGGTGATATTTTGCCAAGTGTTATTTATAAACAGGCACAGGCACATACACAGGCACCTGCTAATAAATTTTATAAATTAGTACAATCGCTAGAGAGCGGTATTACGGGTGATATATGTTATTATATTAAAGAGTTACTGAATGAGAATGATACCGATATAGAGGCTATTAAAACTGTTATTCTTGACTTTGTCAAACTTTTTAGTCGTATACAATATTCATCATCTCTACACTATGTATTAGCCATTATTTGTCGTTTACAAACGCCCGTCAGTAGTTTAAATAACTGTAATATATTTGTTAAACCCACTGATGTCGATATTGAATTCGTAACTAAAGTAGAAAAGGAACCTATCCCACTTATTCATAAAAGAGGATTTACCCTTGAACAAACGTATAATACATTAGGGTTTAAACGCTATTTTAAAATATGTGAAACCATTGGTTCATTTCAATTGGCTAGATGGGCTAGATGGGATAATTTATGTTATCCGGATTTTCTTAAAATGAATTGGTTTCATTGGGAATATTATGCTGCGAATGGGTGTCCTTTATGGCGAGAGCGATTAGAAAAGTGTCATGGAACACTAGACCATATAAAACAAACTATTATCTTTCCGAGAGATGATATAAATGATTCGGATACGGATAAAGAACAGTTTTATAATTTATATGCGTATGAATTTGATGAACAACCAAAAGAAATTCAGAGGATGAGTCATTGTGATTTGAAAAAAAACACATGGAAGGAATGGTATTTTGATATTTTCCCACAGCAACCAATTACAATTGTTGAATTAAAGGATGACATGATCTTTATATATTGATGATAAAAGGTATAATACCGCAAAAAATTGAAATACATCTATTCATCACTTTTTTATTATATCTATAAAAGAAAATGGTTAAAAACTCGACTGGTGGTAACAAGTCCAAGAAGCAAGCACGTAAGACGGCTATTCAAAATCATCAGCCAGCAAAAGAAATACGCAAGGCCAAAGAAGAAGGCGAAATGTATGCGGCGGTTTCGAAAATGTTTGGCGGTAAAGAATGTGAAGTGATGTGCTTGGATAATAAAACACGCCGTTGTGTAATGCGTAGTAAGTTTACATTTCGCGGCAAGGCAGAAAATAATTTATCGGTGGGTACAATGATTTTAGTGGGCCTGCGTGACTGGGAAGTCCGGCATACCGGCAAAGAACGGTGTGATTTGTTAGAAGTCTATTCGCAAAATGAAAAAGAACGCTTAAAGCAATACGAAAGTTGTGATTTTAGTGCGATCAACGGAATTATGATGGGATCTAGTTCTAATGTTAAAGAAGAAGAGGTCTTTTCAAATTATGATCTAGGTGATGAAGACGATGACGATGACGATACTAGTAGTGTGGAAACGGAAAAAGAAAAAGAAAAAGAAGATACTACTGTATTTGTGGCTGCTACTGCTGCTACTATACATAAACCTGAAAATGCTCAAAGCCAGATCGATTGGATGATTGATGAAAAAGATATTTAAATTTACACCTTTATTGTTTTGCCCGACTGCTTGTTCATGATTTTAAAAAATTGAAATACTTTTTTAAATAAATTAAATTGTATATACAAAGCAAGCAAATTACAGAATCCAAACAAGAAATGTTTCAAGCCATTGCCAACGCAAGTGCCAGCAGTGGCAGCAGTGGCAGCAAGTATAACAACAAACGCAAAGAGAGAGAGGGGCAGGAAGAAAAGATATCCGTACCTCTGATGCGTTATAAGTTGACCCGTTTGACACAAGCTCAAACGTTGTCCAAAATCGCTTCCCTTACAAGCGGTTTTTACGATGTGTCTGTCAGTGCGGCCGACTGGATCCAGCGGGACGTCCGTAGTCGCGAGTTTAGTTCATTCGGGTCTATCAAAGCTCCGCACTGTGTGGATACAGTGAAGCAAATTGTCGGCAATGAAGATTATTATTTGAAATTGACAATGAATAAGCACTTTGTCGATTTCATTAAACATGATTCTGAAAAAAACGAGTTTCATTTCTGGGGCGACTACCAGTGTTGTATCAAAGCGATGAATGAGCTGCGCTACCGCATATGCAAAATCGAAAGTCGACTACCGAAACTGGCACCGGCACAAAAGAAACAGCGTCCGTCTCCGTTATGTATGGCTGATATTGCCGACGCATTATCAGAAGTGGCCAGATGCGACGACATTGAGCCGTATGCTTGTACATCACCAGTGTATAACCCCAGCTCGCCCGCTTTTGCGTCAGGGCCAGTGTCAGTGCCAACATCGCCATATAGCCCACATTCACCGACCTATCCTCCTCCGTCCTGATGGGTTGTTTAATTCTCCTGATGAAGAGAAAACCCTAAAAAAGAAAAATAAAAAAAATAAAAAATAAGAAAAAAGAAAAAAGAAAAAAGAAAAAAGAAAAAGATTAAAAACACTAAAAAAAGAATAAAAAAGAAAAAATAAAAAATAAAAAAGAAAAAAGAAAAAAAACTTTTTCTTATTTTTTAATATTTTTGAACAAGAGTGTAAAAGGCTACTCCTGATATAATGCCTACTACACTGCCGGCTACTAATTGCGCGATGGTATGGCGACGCGTTTCATATCTTTGCCATAGTGTGAGTCCTGCTTGTAGTGCCGCAATGGCTGTTAGAATGGGTGTATTAAAGTAGAGCATAATAAAGACCAACTCGGATACTACTGCTTGTGCATGGCCAGATGGCATGCCAAAATTTTCATGAACAACGAAATAGTTTTTAAGACTGACGCTGTTTTTTATTTTGGCGAATTCTGCTGGCTGACTGTCGGGTCTAGGTGCTTTAACACTATTTTTAATAGTTATATTTACGACTTGGTTTAAGAGTTGCCATGCTATTACGGCCGCATATAAAAAAGGATTCGTGACATGATTATAAGCCAAAGCGAATAAGATAAGCATGAGTAGACTATGGTATCCTTGATAACCTATTTCAGAGAGGTATTTGTTCATTTATATTTTATATTAGCGTGTGTTTTTATTTGTTTGTGTTTTTGTTTTTTATATAAAATAGGTATAAAAGTTGGAAACATTCACTCTGGATAATGAAGTGTATAAATTTTCTCTGTTTTCCTGTAATGAATTTATTTTTGTTTCTTTAACTTCTTTTGACTTGTATTTAAAACGACATACTGGACATTCGGATTTTTCTTCCTTGAGCCAATGTAGAATTGCCTCGGGCTCAAAAGAGTGATTACATTCGAGCGTAATAATATCTTGTTGGTCTACAAACTCTTCTTGAGTTATAGGGCAAAAAGTATTTGAATTTTCTGTTTCGGTATTATCAAACTCATTATTTTTAATATATTTTGATTTTGAATTTATTATTTTACTTAATTCGGTATCATCTATAATCTGTTTATATAAAGGGCTTTCGTTAAAAGAACTGTTTATAACTGATTCTAGTGTAGTGGTATCGTTATTATTAAAATCTAGATTAAACAACGAATTGTATAAATTATTCGTCACAGTGTCGTCGTGATAAAGTGGTATATTGTAAAAGATTGGTAAATTATCCAATTCTTCCATTAACAATGATGCCAGTGTTTCAAATGATGCGTTGCTACTGTTGCTACTGTTATTGCTGTTATTGTTGCTATTGTTATTGCTGTTATTGTTGCTATTGTTATTGCTGTTATTGTTGCTATTGTTATTGCTGTTATTGTTGCTATTGTTATTGCTGTTATTGTTGCTATTGTTATTGCTGTTATTGTTGCTATTGTTATTGCTGTTATTGTTGCTATTGCTATTGCTTATCGTCGTCATTTAATTATAGTTATAAATATATTTTATATTTTTATATTTTATAAATTATATTTATTTTACGTTATGTTACCATAACCACGAAAACCATCCTGTGTTAGGTACAGGTGGTGTATCTACTATTTCGGCTTCCTCGTCTTCTTCGTCTTCTTCTTCCTCTTCCTCTTCCTCTTTCTCTTCTTCTTCGTCTTCTTCTTCCTCTTCCTCTTCACGAGCTGAAATTAATCCCGGCATGTCATCATATAAAATAGTTTCCCATAATTTAGACATGTCTTCATGCGCCACGATAAAGTTTTCTTTACATAAATCGGAGAGTAGGTAAGCGTAAGATGTATATTTCTTTTTTGTCAATGATGCTACTGGTGCTACTTCAGTTTTAAGCGTTCTCAAGGTATCCACATCTAACTGTGTTTTAATGTCTGTAATCAGTTTACGATAGTGTGTAAGACATTTTGTCTTGGCTCGATCTAAAGATGACGGCTGTGCGATTGCTGTCGCGGTTTTTATCCAATTGCTGAACAAATGATATGAAATAGGGTGTGTTAAATAGCCAAACAGTTTGGATTTTTCTTTGGGTAGCCAAAAGGCCAGAGTAGAAGGTGTCATACCTAATTGGACTTTAACACTATCTACCAGCAGACGCGTCACAATAGTATCAATGATATGATGATGAAAAATAATATCATCTTCATCCGGTTGTTCATACATGTTATTATAATAAATATAATGCAACAGATCTGGCATATATTTCCAGCAATCCAATGGTCTGGCTTGAAGATTCGTGGCAGTAATGTCGGTAAATGCTTTTTTAGCCAATTGTTTTAGTAGAGGTTGATAAAAATCATTTTGTGACTCGCCATCGGTATTTTCGCCTTCGAGATCTTCATCTGCATAAGTACAGTTCAATTCATGAATCATTTTATAAGTAAGTTCGTAATCGGCCGATGTATTGGTAGCATTTGCTATCGCATTCGCTTCATCATTGGTAAAATAGATAAGCCGATACACGATTGAAAACAGAAATTCCTTCAGGTTTTCGGTCATATCATTATAGTATAATACATTACAACAGAGATAATTATAGTCATAGAGTAGGTATTGTAATTCTTCTACGTTTCTATCACTCTGTGTATACTGAACTACTTTATTCGCAAAGTCTAAAATCTCTTGTTCAATCTCAAACACCGCCATTTTTATTATTAATTATATATAGTTAATAATAATCTTTAAGTAATTTTATAACAGTCTTACCCGTCGTGTCTTTTTATATTTTTTGGTATTTTTAAATGTTGTCATGGATACTTTTCTAGTATTATTATTGGTTGGATTTATAGTTGGATGTATGTTTAAATTTATATTAACCTTAGTCTTTTCTTCATAAAAGATAAAATATAAACTATTTAAATCTTGAAAAATACTAATAGTATTTGAATACTTGATATCATTCAAATACTTTTCAGATGTAATAAATCTCGACGGGTCGTTTTCGATCGCATCATCATTGTAGACAAATTTATTTATTTCATCCGGTTCAATATCAATATTAAATCGAACCAGTGATAATAATCTATATTTTATAGAATTATAGCGTTGGTGATTTTTAATAAGTGAAATAATTATATCTTTTCTTAAGATACCATCCTTATCTAATACGATAGAATCTTTTTTTATAGTTTCTAAAACATTTGTAGAGCTGGTATAGAGAAAAAAAAGCTTAATTTGTTCTACTTTTTCTTTATAAAAATCATTATATAGTTCTTCATTCTTTTTAAATTCATTTATCCATTCATTATCTAATTCATTATCTGAATCATTATCTGAATCATTCGATTCGCTCATTTTTTTAGTATTTATTAATTAAAAATATTAAGATATGTGAGGTTTAAACCCGTTAAAGCGAAAGCGAAAGCAAAAGTGGCATTTGTTAATCTGATAAATCGGAATGTTCTGATGTATATGTATAGTCATCGTCATAGTCGCCTTCCTGATACTCGTCATCTTCGTGCATTTCTGCTATGGTTCTAGTATTCCAATACGGTGATAAATCGCCTAATAGTTCGGTTTGAATATCGCGATATTCTTGTTGTAATGTGGTACGTCGTTTAAACAAATAGTTACTTAACCGTTTATCTTCATAAATCTCATCTTCAATACTAAATGTATTTTTATTTGTGGGATTCGATTTGAATTGTATCTCACCTTTATGCTTTCGAATATGAACCCAGCCTGGTTTAACATCCGATATAATCGGGACAACTAGTATAATTGGATCTACCTTCTTGGTAATAGAAGCAAAACTTTGTGGACCTCTTCGACTAGTGGTAAGTGTTTCTTTTAATGTTGGAAACAGATTAACGTCTAGCGATTCCGACTGTTGCGCCCTTGTGCTTTGCGGTCGTTTATTAGGAGCAACATATTTATTTTTATTATTTGTAGATGATGACATTTAATATAATAGTAGGTTTTCTTTGTATATAGTTATCATTAATGTTATTATTTATAATTCAATTTTTTCATGGCATAAGCATAAATATATAAATATAATATAAATATGATAATAATATAATGAAGTTAAGTATTAATTATAATGTTTTATATACCTATTTTTTATCCCAATTATCTAGCTTTGGGTGGAAGGGAAGATTTACACATGTACTAGAGAATAATAAACTAATCATCGAAACTGATTCTATTCTATCTTTAAAAGACTATTTGGGCTTGGCCAAACAGTCGTCTATGAGTTATGAAAAAGTTGAACAAATGATATTACATTTAGGTAACCAATTAATCATACTAACCGAAAATAATCTAGGCCAGTTATTTTTTAGTTTAGATGATATTAGTATAGTAGATGAAACCTTTTTTATAATTACAGATGTAAAGCATGTTGTCCCCATGAATAAAAAAGAACAGCTTTGTTTAAACTATCCATTAAAAATGGATGGTAAAGATATGTTTTTAAGCCCGGAATTAATGAATGTGACTGCTTTACCTATTGTTATACCTATAACTAGTACTTATTATAGTTTGGCTTTATTATGTTGTAGGTGTTTGGGGGCGGGAGCAGAGCCCCATTTGATAAAAAATACCAAAATGTATTTCTTTTTGTTAAGATGTCTAGAACCTGACCCAGATGAAAGATATTTTTTGTATATATAATATAATATGTCTATCGTAGCTTTAAAAAGAAATTCAAGAAGATTTCAAGATCCTGTGTCAGCCCATGGATTTTCATTAAATGGTACTCGCCGTAATATTGGCTCTGTCGGGCCAACTAATTTGGCGAAATCAGTCACCCGTACACCATTTAGAGGCGCTTTACCGATGGGACATGGTGGCTGTTGTGGCGCTTATACAGTACAAATTCATAATTCCGGTAGTTGTTCCGTCAATGACCCCACTATTGTAAAACTCTCTACTAAAAATACATTAGGGCATATTTATGAATCTTTTAAATACCCAGTCTGTCATATTGTTGGTGGTGGGCCCTGTACAACGGGTAGTCAATCCAACTGGGTGAAAAATATGTCCGGTGATAATAATTCACAGGGTATCTATATTGCCAATATTGTTGCGGCGGCAGGGTCTTGTGTACCCAGTGACAATAATATTGATGCTTCCAGAAATCCTATAAAACCGTGTGTGACGGATTGTTTTCCCGGTAATAGTCATATCGGCGGTAAGAAACATTTTGTAGGGGCTTATACCAAAGATCTTGGGTTGAATAATTCAGCGGGTGAATATATCCGGACGCAATTGAAGAAATATAATGGTTTACCGACACCGCCGTGTATGCAGCATTTTCCGATGACGTTGGTTCATAACGGTTGTGATGTGAATTATTTAACACCGGCACAAGCGCAAGCCGCCGGCGCATTACCGCCTGGATGGATGACACCTGGGTGTGCCAGTCAAACATTTGGTTGTTGATGTGTGAAAGTAATATAAATACATTTAAAGTATAAAGTATAAGTATAAGTATAAAGTATAAGTATAAAATATATAAGATGGCCTACTATGAACTTAAACTATTTGTGGAGTCGACTGATACCGAATTGGTAGGCTTATATGAAGCGGCAATTAAAAAACATAATGATTTGTTTTATAATACTAAAATGAAAGAACGTGAAAAGTATTATGATGCGGGGTTTGATTTATATTGTCCGACAGAGATGGTTTTGCGTGGCGGTTGTTTTGGTGTCAAAGTAGATCAGAGTGTTAAATGTTCCATGAAAATGTTTACTACGTATAACGGGACATATAATGTGGGGTATTATTTATATCCGCGTTCCAGTACTGGTTTAAAGACACCGTTACGATTATCTAATTCAGTCGGTATTATTGATTCGGGGTATCGGGGAAATATCACGGCTGTGTTTGATAATATTACAAATGGCAATGGCAATGGCAATGGCAATGGCAATGGCAATGGCAATGATAGTGCTTATACGATTGAAAAATATCAACGCCTCGTACAGATTTGTCCACCGGATTTATCTTATCCATATATGATCACACGGGTGTCTTCTCTAAAAGAGTTGAGTGGCGATACAGTGCGAGGGAGTAGTGGGTTTGGATCGAGTGGTAAGTAAGTACTTTTGAGAAAAGTACGACAAAACCCATGTAACATTGGTGTGTCGACTGCCAATTCATTTATAATATCATCTTTTAGTATAATGGATAAAAAGATTAACAAACTTCGTCAAAAGGAATTCAAAAAAAATCCAAAGTTAAAAGAAATATATGATGCTGAATTGACCAAGTATAATAATCCAACGTTTTTAGGACAAGGTTCTTTTGCCGATGTTTTTACTCTACCAAACAACAGAATTTTGCGTATTGAGTTAGGCTATCAGCATGTTACTGCCGGACGTACCAAAGTAGAAACCATGCTAACATTAATGAAGTTAACAGCCTTGAATAAATTAGCATGTCCTATCACACCTACAATTTATGATAGTTATTTGATACATATCAATTCCAACACTTGGATTACAACTACCATCATGGAAAAGCTTCAGGTTTTAAAATGGAAAGAGTGGAAAAAAGTATTTAAGAGTGAACAAGAATTGGCTTCGGCTGTCTTTCAATCCATTCATACGTTGATACAGTTTGATATTTATCACCGTGATATTAACTTTGGTAATGTGGTTTTAACTCTTCAAGGAATACGGTTTGTGGATATAGATGATGTGTGTACTGATATACCAAAACTGATCTACAACTGTGATGATGTTACAGGTACGCCGGGTTTCGTTGGCCCTGAATGGAATAAACTCAAAAGGTTTCGAGACAAACCTATAAAAGAACGTCATCAATGGTTTAAACATCAAATGTATTATGCGGCGGGGAAGTTGATCTATGGCATTATCACCGATGGCGATGTTGAAAAGGTTAATTTAGATTTAATACCTGATCCTATTGTCAGACAGTGGGTACAGAATGCCATTCATACAACCCCTTCTCTGCGTACTATTCATTTGGGAGATACATGTTGTATTGGGTCGAAAACGACCACACCAGCGGCAGCGGCAGCGGGTTGTCAAAATGTGGCCGCCGTTGCCAAGGAAGCAAAAGCAGAAATTATAGCCAACCTTTCCGCACTACAACAAGCTGTAGAGCAAGCTGAAGGGCCAGCTGTAGGGCCAGCTGTAGGGCCAGCTGAAGAAGGTAGTTTACAAATAAAAATAAAAGTTCCAAAGGGCAGGAAAATCGTTGTTAGGAAAAAGAAAAGTGTTGTCGTTAAGAAAAAGAAAAGTGTTGTTGTTAAGAAAAAGAAAGTTACAAAAAAGAAAAGTGTTGTTCCTGTGCCTCGATCATTGAGTATTAAAAAACATTGTCATGGTAAAACTCAATCAGGTGAACCCTGTCAACGAAAGTTGACTGAAAAACGATGTTGTAAAACACACGAAGCACAACCCAGTTGTAAGATTTAAGCTTTACAATAAATAAATATTATTATAGTATCTCTCTTTTATAGAAGATACTATACTATGTCTGATGGTGATGGCGAGATAGCAAGAATACTTCAGGCCAATAAAATGTCGGATTTAAAACGGTTCGTAAAAAACCGGCAATGTTTAAATACATCAAATGTATATTTCACGTATTTATTTTATGTCGTTCAAATGGTGGGTCTGATGACTACCTCTGTGGCCCAAAGTTATAATTTAACAACTATAGTATGGGTTGGTATTGGACTGAATTCACTCGCTACGTTGATTCATACGTTTGAACAAACCAATAATAAATTATCTACACATATGCTAGAAAATATTACGAGTATTAAAAACGGAACCTATATTGATGAAGGTATATTAATTGATCTGGATGATAAATCCGATAATAAAATTGTGATTGTTGCTGATACGAAACCTACTAATGTTTAACTTTAAACTTTACTTTTTTACTTTTTTACTTTTTTAGTAGAGCTTTTGCTCTACTCGCTATTTTTTTATACATTTTTTTTGTATGACGGCCACTGGCATGGGAACGGGCACGCATTCTAGGTGATCCATATTCTCGTGATCTAATATAGGCTGCCCAAACACCTTTATTATTTATTTTACATGTATCTGGGTCACAAATAGGAAAACAATTACAGGTGGATGGTCCTAGGAAACACTTTTTGCCGCATTTTTTCCGCATTAGTGTACGCTGGTGTGTCCCGGGTGCTACCCAGCCTTTCCATGGAACGTTCTTACGGGTCTTGTCATGTCGTCGCACCGTCATACCTTATATATATATAGAGACTAGGTTTTATTCTACTCTATGTATACATGGACGAAGATACAAAAGAAGAATCTATAGGAGTTACCGACATGTCTACCAATATTGTTCTAAATATCCGCAAAACTATCAAACCTGGAAAACATGTTTCATTAGGTACTCAAGAACAAGACTTTCGACCATTGGATAATACATGTGGTAGTGAGCCAAGTGACACAGATAGTGATAGCAATAATAATGACAGTAATAATGATACTGACCATTTAAGTGATGATTCGCCGGGTAATTATGAAATTGGTGGCATTGGAAAGGGTCAAGGGCAATGGCAAGGGGGCAGAGCCCACTATAAAAAACTATCTTACAATGATGTTAAACAGCAAATAAATAAATATTATGAGCAAGATATAGTACATCGCTATTCATCGGCATTGGATATTCTGGCGAGTTATTTAAAAGGGCAGAAAATAATTTATATGGAATCACGCTCTTATACAGTTAATATTCTAAATTGTTTAATGTTACCGGCTATATTTATATCTGCTGTGGTATCGGTGATTCAGTCTTCATTACAGAGTACCAGTTATGGATATATTTTTTTATCTGCCATGTCAGCGCTGGTGGCTTTTATTCTGGCGATTATTAATTATTTAAAGCTAGACGCGGCCGCCGAAGCACATAAAACCTCTACACATAAATATGATAAATTACAGAATTTTGTAGAGTTTCAATCCGGTCAAGTTTTACTATTTAGTAATCCTATCTTGTCATCACAAAACATGGCGAAACAATTTAATGAGAAGAAAAAAATGATTGAATCGTCTTATGTCGAAGATAGTAGTATGAGTGCTGCTAGTGCTAGTGCCAGTGCCGGTGCCGCTGATGCTAGTGCTAGTGCTAGTGCTAGTGCTAGTGCTAGTGCTAGTGCCGCCGATGACTTATTTTCTTTTGATGACATACAACAAAAGAAACTAAAATGGATAACGGATGAAAAACGCAAGTGTTTAAATGTGTTATACAAAGAGCGTAACGAAGCGGAAACTTTGCTTATTCAAGACATGCGGGAAAATATTAAAAGTATTGAAGAAAAAATCACCGATATAAAAGAAACGAATCAATTTCTTATTCCACGTGTGATTCGGTATAGGTATTCACTCATTTATAATACAAATGTGTTTTCCGTTATAAAAAAAATAGATGATTATAAGGCGAAAACGCTGACCAGTTTAAAAAATGTGAAGAATGAGCTACGGTTTATTAATGCTATACAGAAAAAAAACAACTTTCAATTAGGACCAGACTATAAACAACGCGCCACTCTACTTTTTAAACAAAAGAAAAATATAATTCATACTATTTTATTTCTTAATACCGCCTTTTCCATGATTGATAAAATGTTTCAACAAGAAATTACAAATGCTAAATTGGCACAACAACATTGGCTGCGGTTTTTTTTGAGTAATACGTTACTTTGTTGTTGCCCTGGAGTTGGAAAACTAATTTTGCCGGATAAATTTATAGATCCGGAAATTTGTGGCGGCGCTATTCTGCAAAAGATTATGGGATTTGATATGCATGTGGATTTTAGTGATGATGAGCAGCAGCAGCAGCAGCAATGGGGGGGTGGGGGTGGGAATGGAAAAGGATTAGGACTATTACGTGATAGTTTTGTTTAAGTTGTTTGATATATTATGTTATTACTGTAGTTTTACGTATATCTAAAATAGTTTGGGCCCGTGAGTCCTCATCTATTTCAGCATCTAAAATATATTCTTCAATAGGATAATTAAATTTATTTCCTATTGAAAAAAGAATATTTAACATTAATCGATTGGTGGATGTTTTGTTTTTCTGTCCACGATGATATACATAATATGGCATAAAGAGTAGAGCATAAGGATCGGAATTGGCACATTTAAAAACAAAATCGACATTTATTTTTAAACCGAGCGTGTTTGTCAAATAGGCGACTATATCTTCTTTTGATAAATAATGATCTGACATGTATAATTCGTGCTCATAGTAGCGTTTATAATTTTCCGTATCGTAAAAATATAAATATTCTGTTCCATTCAAATCAGATAGTTCTACCAAAGGTATAAAATAACTTTCGCTATCGCCTTGATAGTCTATATGAAAAAGTTGGTTATTACAATCGGGTGGTGCGTTGATAATATTTATTTGAATCAGGGTATGTGTATTGAATACGTTTTTTAAATGCTCACACTCTTCTTTTAGTGCGTTTAATATGGGTATACCTACCTTGTTTTGCTCTTCTGTCCATTTGTTACAATAAAAAACTCGATGATTTATTAAATTATTGGACGATTTCATAAAATAATCAATATCTAGAGTTTGTAACGCGGCTTTCAAATTTTGGCTGACTTGGGCTTTAATAATTTCCATCTCATATATAATTAGGTGAGATAAAAACAAAGGGGAAACCCCTTTAAAACCCCATACAAGGGGAAAAGAGTGAGAAGTAAAAAAATAGAGATAAGCCCCATTTTTTATTTTTACCTGTATTTTACATGTGGGTTACATATGGTTTGTTTTACCTGTATTTTACATGTGGTTTGTTTTACCTGTATTTTACCTGTATTTTACATGTGGTTTTGTTTTACCTGTATTTTACCTGTATTTTACCTGTATTTTTACCTGGTTTTTGGTTCAACCTTTTTTTAAAAGGTTGGTCTAAAAGGTTGTTTCCATAATCTGTCTTTTTGCTTTTTGAACATTTGCTGCATAGCTATCAATAGTACTCGTTTCGTTTTCATCATCGAACCCAGACATGTAAAATCTAAATACATCCACATCTTCTTTTTGCCCGAACCGGTGGCAACGTGCTATTGCCTGGTCTTCCACTGCCGGGTTCCAATGCGGACTGATAAAATACACTTCGCTGAATTGTTGTAAGTTGAGTCCTTCACAACCGGTTTGTATTTGTAAAATCAGGACATCTATTTTGTTGTCAGTTAGAATGGCATGCCGTTGCTTTTCATTCGTGCGGCCATCAAATGTTTCGGTTTTTACATTTTGCGACCCCAGAATGGTATGCAGATAGTCAATCTCGCCGCGAAAGTGGCAAAAGACCAGCTTGGCTTTACCGTTATCCTTTCGTTCCAAAATAGTGCGTATGACCACATCCATTTTACTGGTGCTGCTCAACGCATTTCTTAATGGTTCTTGTTCTTTTGTGTTTTTTTTTAAAACTCTTGTATAGTTTTTTCTTAATAATTCTGGCAAAATACAAGACTGTCTAGCACGTAAAAGGGCCACCAGTGTAAACATAGCACCGTCACCAATACTCTTGTATGTGCCTGTGCCTGTGCCTGTGTCTGTGTCTGTGTCTGTCACAATGTTACTAAATTTTAACACGGAATGAATGTCCTCGGATAAATGACATTCAGACGGGTTCGACCACGGAATATGGATGTTATGAATATTTAGTTTTGGCAGGGTCTGGGACAAGACCGTCTTGGCTTTGGTACGCCGCAAAACAAAATTCTGACATAATTCCGGCATGTTGGCTGATTTGGTATAGTAGTGAGCGGGTAAGCCCAAGAGGGCACACAGATTATATAAATCTGTGCGTTTGTTTTGAATGGGCGTACCCGTGACAAACCATCTGATGCTGCTCTTTAATAGTGTCGCACCCTGGAAAATGTGGGTTTTTTTGTTACGCATATGATGTGCTTCATCAAATATAATACGATTCCAATTGACTTGGTGTAGCAGATTGGCTATGGCCTTGGCCACCCCTGCTTTTGCTTTTTTTGAGCTGACTTGCCGTACAATCATGCCATATGTCGTAATGATAATTGGATTGGCATGTAGCTGGTCAATCGTGGTTTTATTTTTCATAGCACCATGGTAGACGAGTGGCGTTTGTTTCAGCATTTTTTTGATCACGATGGTCCACTGGTCTAGTAATGCTTTGGGTAAAACAATCAGCGTGTGTGGCACCTCATTACAATACATGGTACCCACCAGTTGGATTGTTTTACCGAGACCCATCTCATCCGCAATTATCCCACCGTGAATTGTTTGCTCTTCAGGAAAAACAGCAACACCTTCTGTTTCTTTTTTCAAACACCATTCCACCCCTTCGACTTGGTGTTGTTGTTCTTCCAGCCCTGCTTGGTTCAAGAATGCTTTAAACATTTTATATATTTTTGCGTTTTGCGTTCACATAATGGGTGGTTTTGTAGTTGTTGGTTATGAAAAAACTGAAAAGTATTTCAATTTTTTATAGTGTTGTATCTATTCTAGAGTTTCAGTCTTTTTATTTTTTATTTTTTATTTTTTATTTTTTATTTTTATTTTTTATTTTTTATTTTTTATTTTTATTTTTTATTTTTTATTTTTTATTTTTTATTTTTTCCTACTATTGTTTACATGGCTTTTGGTATACAACCTTTTTGAAAAAGGTTGATTTTGAAAAAGGTTGTTTTTACATATCCGCCCACGACATGTGTTGTTCTTCTTCTTGTGCCTGATCTTCCCGCTCTTCTCGGGCTTTTTCTTCTTGTGCTTCTTCAAAAGTGCGATACAGAACCTGGCGATTGTATTCGGCCACTTCAGCATTTGACTCGTCAAACAGTTCTTCTGATGTAAAGTTGCGTTGTTTGGCTGCTTTGGCTGCTGGCTTTGTGTCTGGCGTTGCCTTTGCTTCTGTTTTTGCCTTTGGTGCCACTGCCTTTGGTTTGCTGGCAGCGATGGTTGCCCAGCCGGTAAGAGCACCACCACCCGTTGTTTTTACTGGTGCTACTGGTGCTGGTGCCTTGCTGGCAGCCATTTGCGGGAAAGCTTTTTGATGTTCCGCCATCTTCTTTTCCTGCTCTTGCTTTTCAAAAGCTAACCGTTCTGCGATGCGTTCCTCGTCTGCCATGAGGATGGCTAACGTTTGAAACGTATTGCTTTTGCTCGGGGCGGCCACTGCGACTTTGTTGGCCACTGCGACTTTGTTGGCCACTGCGACTTTGTTGGCCACTGCGCCTGTTGTAACAGCCAATAGCCGTGCCTCGGCCTCGAAAAACCGCTCCTGTTTTCGCTGCTGCTTTTCGTTTTGCTGCTTCTGTTGAGAAACGGGGCAGTATTTTGGCGTATGGCCTTGCCCTTTGCAATACCCACACGTGAGTGCCATCAAATAGGGACAAGTGACTTTGGCATCTGGGGCTTTGGACGCACGAATATGATGGGATGTATATTCTGCCGCTGATTTGCCAGCACTATGGCAAACCGAGCAATATGCTCCTCCAGATGATGCGGTTGCTTTGGTAGAAGACATTTTCTTTTGCTTTGCTTTGCTTGTGCAAATTTCGTTCGTTCGGTTATAGTTCTGTAATGTATCGATTTATTTGTTCAGAAAAAGTATTTCAATTTTTTGCCGCATTTAAGTTACAGTCGGAAGGGGTAAACCCCTTCAGAACCCCATACAAGGGGTAAACCCCTTCAGAACCCCTTCAGAACCCGCACAGGGGGGGTTAGGGGGGCATGCCCCCCATACAAGGGATAACCCCCTTCATAAACCCCTTCATAACCCGCACAGGGGGGGTTAGGGGGGCATGCCCCCCAGATGAAATGCCAAATATGTTTCAACATCCGCGATATTGGTTATTGTATTTTTATATAAATAATCGCTGTTCACTAAAGGTATCGTAATAGTATAGGTATCTATATCGGAATTGTGTTCAACTCTAAACTCGTCTAGTCTTTTCTCGATACTTTTAATATAAATGTATTGATTATTTTGATTTTGATTGTTTTGATTTTGCTTGATTTGTTGCCAACCATATGTATTAAATAGTTCACTGATGGTGTTCATTGTTACTATATATTAAACATAATGTATCTTTATATACATTATGATTTTTGTTTTGTTTTACTATAAATAGTTACCCATACTGGGAGTCGAACCCAGAATCTTGAGCTTAGAAGGCTCACGCGTTGGTCCATTCTGCTATATGGGCTGATCTGATTATAAGTAAAATTTACCATTCATGTTATTTATAATCGTATTGTAATACGCACTCTCACTCTCTTTTGCTCTTGCTGCTGTAATTAACTATTGGTAATTAAACATTGGGAAATAGAAAATAGGAAACTCTCTGGGTAATAAATTAATAAATACTTATCTTTTACACCTTTGGACATTTAAAACGCCGACTTGTCGGCGTATTATCGGTCACAAAGGCAACGTTACATTGGACATTTTAAATGTCCAATGGTGTAAACTCGTCGGCTTCTGTGGCTGTCGTCATCAAATCAATTAATCTTGCTCATCATCTCTGTCGTAATCCTGTCTGTTCATCGCTCGTCATCATTAGTAATATTGGCTGTCGTAATCTTGTCCATTGGCTGTCGTAATCTTGTCCATTGGCTGTCGTAATCTTGTCCATTGGCTGTCGCACTCTTCATCCACCCTAAATCCCCCCAAAAAAAATAAAAAATAAAAAATAAAAGGATGGTTAATAATTAAAGAAAAAGAAAAAGAATGCAATTAGTTTAACCTAATTCTACATCCACTAATCCAATGGATATAGAATTAGGTTAATATAATTCTACATCCACTAATCCAGTGGATATATACTATATATATTATTTCTTTAAATTGTTTTTTTAAAACCTTTTTTCTTTTTCTTTTTCTTTTTCTTTTTCTATTTCTTTTTCTATTTCTTTTTCTATTTCTTTTTGGTTAAAGTTTGATTCAATCCCCCTTTGGCCATACCGGATCGTATTCGGGATTTTGGCAGTCCAGGCAATACCCACGCTGATCTATTTCTTCGATATGTACACGTGTGTCACATTCGGCACAATATTCGAAATCTTCATCGGGTTCATCCGCTTCATCGCGATTCCATTCTGGCAAATGTTCCACTGCGCAATGGTAACATTTGGTCCCTTTAGAAATAGTAATCCCACACTCGTCGCATTTTTTAGTTTCGCCGGCTTCAGTTTCGGCGGCTTCAGTTTCATCGGCTTCAGTTTCATCGGCTTCAGTTTCATCGGCTTCGACCAACATGTGTTCTTCACCGCACAAGTCTTGAAACCACTCGAAAATGCCTGTACGCTTGGCTGCTTTGATGGCTGCTGTGTAGGCCGCTGCCGAGACGTCGGCTTTGGGGTTATGTTGCCAGAGATACTGTTCACCAATAGCCAATTGGCTGACTTCATGCGGTAAACAGAAATCATTCAGTAGTTGGCCATATTGACATTCCGTATGTAGATTGAGAATATACATCCCCGAATCGATGCCTTCTGCGACAATCCCATAGTCGTCTGTGGGATAGTCACGCTTCAAATCGTTAATGACAGATTGAATCGATTTGATGAATCTACACATGTTTGAGCGCCGCTCGATGTGTTTATGACCATCCTTCTTGGCAATGCGGCAATATATACACTGGCATGGTAGTGTTTTTGCGCAGCATGTCTCGCACAGCCCATAGAAGATTCCTTCAAACATGCCATCTGTTTTGCACGTCTCGCAATTAGAAGGACCACGTTCGTTGTTAAAATCGTTAACCAGCCAATTAAATGGAATGTTGTTGGATGTTTTTATCCCATATAGGGTAGTCCATCCTTCTTGACCGAATTCAATTGAACACGCCATTTTGTTTCTTTCGTCTATGTAATGTACTTTCTCTTTATTTTATAAAAGTATTTCAATTTTTTCAGGACTAAACAAATGAATTTCTGCGTGATGGCATTGGGCTGATTAACGTGATTGCATCTTCAATATCTAACGATAATAAATATTTCAGATTTTTTATGGGTGCCTGTTGCCCGTGCCAACAGTACTCTTCTATTTTTTTAGTGATGCTATCGCACTTTTCTTTATGCTCTGGGAAAAGTATGGTAAATTCATTGATATCGCATAATAAATGAATCATCATTATTTCGAAATCGTCTTCTTCTTCTTCATCTTCTTCAATCGCATATTTATTTAGACAATAAAAGTAATAGGTATAAATAGATACTTTGTCGGGTTTTTCCATTGATTTCAGAATATAGTAGTGTTTATTCCATAGTTCGATCTGTTCACCATTTTGTTTAAAGAGTACGAGACCATAGTGATTGTCGAGACCATAGTGATTGTCGAGACCATAGTTGCTACTGTTGCTACTGTTGCTACTGTTGCTACTGTCATTGCTGCCCGTATAATGTAATGTTTTCATCATCTGTTGTAATTCATCGGGCGTGATTGTAAAAGGGATAAGCGGGATATGATGGGTAAAGGCTAGGTCATGGTCTAAATGCGGTAAAGCTAATTCTGGTGCTTTTTTTTCAGCGATATATCTTAACACAATGGTGGTGTTGTTATCGGTAATGGTAGCATAATATACTTTAGCTCTATCCAAAAGATCCAGCTGAACATGTTCGTTTATTTCGTTTATTGCGATGGTTGTTATTATGTCGTTTACGGTGGATACATTCCAGCTATCATTATACCAGTAGATGCGTATGTGTATGCCTTTGAGTAAAGGTGTGTAAAACTGGATTTTCTTCAGATGGACAACTATTTCTTCATAGTCTGGATTTATTAATGTTGGTATTATTTCCCCAGGACAAATGAGTTGGTCCATGGTATCAATAATATGCCCTTTTGTAAAGGGTTTTGTGTTTGTAGTTGTTGTATCGTTTTGTTGGATGTAAAGAAACCCTTCGTTTTTATAGGTGGTTGCTGCCATTTTGTGTGTTGTTTGTTTTATTACTTTTATGTAGTATAAAAGTTAATCAATTTTTATACTAGCTATAATATATAAATGGATAAGAAACTATTAAAATTAAAATTAGAACGTATAAAGGATGAAAGAGCTAGAACAAAAGAATATAATGATGCCAAGATCGCAATATTTAAATCTCAATTTGCGAAGGATGATAAAAAAATAAATGATGATGATACTTCAGATGTCGCAGTTGAATATTATGTTGATGCCGCAGGTGATCCGATTAGAAATGTGTTTTTTAGAAATCCTAAAGAAAATTTAGACCCGTTACGTAAAGTTGAAGCACAGGGTTATAGATATGAGATATTAACACCGTTAGAACAAGAAATGGCATATGGATTATCTCGACCTTTACCAGAACATCTGCGTAAAAAATTAAATGTTACTATTAAAGCAGGCAAGCGTATTCGTACGAAACGACGACGACGATATGTCGGTAAACGTACACGGAAGGGTAGAGGTAAAAAAAAGAGAGGAAGAAAATATTAATTTTTTTATTTATTTATTCCTTCAAAGTTAAAAGGTAGAGAAACTGGTTAAATAAAGCCAATAGTTCATCTCTTTTGTTCATTAAATCTGAATTGGCAGGGCTGTTGGGAAGCAATGTTGATAAATGCATTAAAAATGTTTTATAGTGTTCGATTTGCTTCTTGAATTCTTCGTTATTGTTATACTGATTTAATTTAATTAATCGGACATTCAGTAGATCATTACGTTTTTGAAGAGTGATATTACCGGGTTTCCCTAATAGAATCTCTACAAATTCATCTATTTTCTCATTCAAATCCGCATAAAGTTGGTCGGTGGCTTTATGTGTAGAATAACTAATGGTTTTCCAATGGTATAGTTTAACAGTGGTGAGCATATGTAGGAAGGTTGAAATTAATTGGTTTTGGTTTTGATTGGATGGCGTGTTTGCTCTTGTTCTCTTCTTCATTGTTCGCTTATTTGTATTGCGTTGTTTAGTATTTTTTGCCATAGCCTTATAAATATACCTCTTATTTTATTATTTTATTATTTTATTTTATAAAATATCAAACAAACACAAACACAAACATTATTTTACATAAAATTATCGAATTCTATAATTTACATATATTTGAGAATCACTGATCGATGAAATCTATAATTTCACCTAAATTGTATAAAACTCTACTAATATATAAAATATATATTGAAATATCTACTTAAACCCATTTTAGCTAGTTCTAATAGTGAAGGGTCACTCATTAAAGCTCGCATAACTCAGTCGGCAGAGTGTCGTTCTTATGTAGCGAAAGTCGCAAGTTCGAGTCTTGCTGCGAGCAATCGACCACCTTTTTGAGAAAGGTTGAATAATCTTTTGAAGCAACCTTTTTTAAAAGTTTCTTCAAAAACAAAAACAAAAGCTTTTTGCCGAGCTTTTTTCAAAAGCTAAAACTAAAGGGCAATGATGGTGCGATGTATGAATCTAAACCTAATAAAAATAATATATGTTCGTGGAAAAAATATAAGAAGTAAATAATAATATTAATCTGATATAAATATATAAATATATCTACTTTACATTGGATGGCAGCAGTGGCAGCAGTAGCAACAGTAGCAACAGTAGCAACAGTAGCAGCAGTAGCACCTATAGAATTATTCGATTGGATTGTTAATATTAAACATGTGCGTGGGTCACGAAAAGGTGACGTTGGTGCGTGGATATATACAAGTGCTGCGCCGAAAGCGTTTGACTCGAAAACGAGAATAGTAGAATTGGCAGATGGAGTGCGTTATGTATTAAAAAAAGAAACGATTTGTAAAGCGTTGGGGTTGGATAAGATGTCGGAAGCTATACTGGGGGGGCTCTGCCCCCTAACCCCCGTATGCTAACCCCCGTATGCTAACCCCCGTATGCTAACCCCCGTATGCTAACGTAAATTATGGTTTTGTATAATAAAAATTAAAAAATATAAATTAAAAATTAAAGATAGTTTATATTATAATATATATCATGTATAGTCTTGCCAACTATTATTTTATACAAAGATATAGTAATTGTTATTATATCTCGTTGGATAATTATATTTCTCTACTCTATTTGTTGGAAATAGAAGAAAAACTAGCGAAAGAATGTATAGATAGACATGTAAGATGTTTATAATTGACGGTCACCCCCCTTTTTGTAATAATTATTGTTTAGTTTATCTCTGATCTGGTCTACTTCTATTTCTAATTTTTTAATTTTATGTTCCATTTGAAATGTTTTAATTGTCGATTCAATCATATAGTTGTTAAGTTCGGACTGTAATGCCATTTTGTAGACATCTACCATTGGGATGGTATGAATGATGTTGCTGATAACTCGTTCTAATCTGTTTAAATGTGACATTCGGGTTTGTATTTATATTTATATTTTATACTGACTTGTATTTAATTTGTTATTTTTATAAATCATATTTGTAAAATTGAAATACTTTTTTCGATCTACACAAAAGAACAAAAGAACAAAAGAACAAAATAGTCAGAACCCAAACGACATACTAAAATGGATTTCGTTGATTTAACTCACTCTATTAAGATTAAATTTGATTGTTTCCCGAATAAAAACAATACATTGGAGATGAAGTTGGGCATTATGGAGCAAGTCTACATGATGCTGCTCACGCCACTGGGACATGAATACCTGACCAAGTATGATAATTTTCGGACTATGTTGAAGGTAAAAGTGAATGAATTTATGGTGGAACCACGAGTGGAATCCTTTGGTCAGTTCATGGCGGTATCGCGAGATGTGTTGAATGTTATAAGAAACATCAACATGTCAAAAGAGTGAGTTGTCTTTATTATGGGTTTAAATATAATAATGTCTACTATTATAAAAAATATAAAAAATATAAAAATATAAAAAATATAAAAAATATAAAAAATATAAAAAATATAAAAATATAAAAAATATAAAAAATATAAAAAATATAAAAAATATAAAAAGCGTCCCCTGAAATCTGATTTTTAGCCCTAACCCTATAATTAACCCTAACCCCCATAAGTATTTGAATTTATAAGCAACCCTTTAACCCAGTATTTGATAGCAACCCGGAAATGAGTGACATAACGCGATATGGCTCATAAAACGGGAAACCATATAAGACGATAAAAAATAAAAAACTATTCTATTATATAAATAGTTTTTTATTTTTATTTTTTATTTTTATTTTTAATTTTTATTTTTAATTTTTTAATTTTTAATTTTTAATTTTTAATTTTTATTTTATTTTTTATTTTATTTTTTATTTTTTAAATAGTAGACACTCTTTCTTTTTATTTTAATTTTTATTTTTACATTTTTTGCAAATCTACCCATTCGGGCCATTGTTGTGGGGGCTCGTACCGTTGACCGAGCAAGGCTTCCAAATTGGCCAATCTTTTTTCCAGACGATAGCCTTGTTGAGTGGTAGGATTAATATCGCATTTCTCATCCAAGCCGGCAAATGCAAACGCATCAGCGGGTCTGATTCCACTCAACAAATCCTGTTCCACATTACGAACGGGTTCTTGTGTAACCTCGTCGTATAAACCACTCACGAGTCTGTTTACCGAGGCTTCAATACGATCGATTTGTTCTTGGTGGGTTTTCTCTTTTTTTTCCAATGCGGCAATCCATTCGGCTTGTTTTTGGGTTATTTTAAACAGGCTGATAAGACATTCATCCGTTTCATCGCCTTGGCGGGTAGTGGGGTAAGTGCCGCCAGTGTCACCACTGTAGTAGTCACAACCATCAGCACCTACATCCATCTTTACTTTGTTATATAAAACGTCAACATGATAATCCAATGTTTTACGTTGCGTATCATGGTTATACAACCCACCCAGCAGTTGATACACTATATCTCGTACTCGTCGAGAATTTTCTTGTTCTTCTTTGATTATCTCCATCATGGACGCAAACTTGTCGGGCACCGTTTCTTCTTGTTCCGATTCTTCTTGTTCTTCTTGTTCTTCTTGTTCTTGTTCTTGTTCTTGTTCTTGTTCCGATTCTTCTTCTGGCTCTTGCACCACTGACCTGCGTTCTTGCTGCTGTTGCTCGGCAACCCAATGTGCTTGAGCTGCCAATACAAAATGATACACCACTGCCAAAACACTGGCGATAATCAGAGTGATAAACATCTTCTTCGATACGAATTCAAATACTTTTCAAAAGTTCGGTTGGTTGCTTTGGTTTGTGACTGTACGGTTATATAAATATAAGAAAAGTATTTCAATTTTTAAGGATGTGCTGTATACAGTCGTATTTTTATTACCGGTTAAATTTATAAATTCCACAGTCCGAATACGCAACTACTAAAACTCGAATCCATCTTTTGTCGCCTTGAATAATGTCAACTCTTTAATATGTTGTGCGTTTACATAGCCTTGTTGAGTAGTAGGTGTATATTCTTCATCTCTACCTTTATTACATGCGTCCGCAAACTCTTGTTGTGTCATGGTTTCCAACTCACCTGATAAATGTTTTTTTACCATTTCTAACCGATTGGCTTGTGTCTCTGGATTAAACAATCCTTCCACGAGTAGAGACAACACATCGGTTGTTCGAGTAAGTTGTTTATCTTGTTCGTTTATCTTGTTCAAAAGCAGTTCGTATTTTGTCATGGGTGCTTCTTTTTTTTCTTTTTTTTCTTTTTCTTGTTTTTGTAGAGTGCGTTGGCGTTCGTCCCAGTTTATAATATAGGCCATACCAGACACCAATGATAGAAATATCACAATTCCCAGTGATATCAAATACAGACTCGTGTCTATTTTGTCCATTTTGTAGTGTTTTTTAATTTATAATCTTTATCGTTATAGGATAATATTTCAATTTTGGGGGCTCTGCCCCCCTCACCCCCGTTGTTAGAAACTATAGAATCTAATATAAGATATAGATATAACCCATATTATTTGGCTCTTGAAGATTTCATTTCTCTACTCTTTTGAATTTAATTATGGAAAATAAATTTAAAGTAAAAAAGAGTAGAGAAATAATAAAAAATAAGACTGGCTATTGAACCATTGAACCATTGAAACCCCGATATTAGAGCTATGCATCTATATCCCCGCTCTTTGAGCGCTGTCTATTCTTATTGAGCCGATTATCTAATATAGACGAGTGATATTTCTTTTTAGAGACGATATTGCCGTGTTTATTTATCAATAGTTCATCTTTCGTAAGAAGACCAGATGTTTTATATGCCACTTCATCCCATACTTGTCGCCTAGTGCCTTCCAATACTGAATAGGTCTTCCCGCCTATATGAAATAATCCGTCCGGGTGTCTCATTGTTTTTTTAACGTCATAATCCACCACCGCGTATACAATTTCGTCATCTTCTTCATCTATGTCAACCTCTACATCTAATGATTGATATACATCTTTCGCGACATATTTTCTAATTAATTTAATATTTTCTTTCTTCAGCCTGTCATTTTCTTCCAACAATTTTTTATAGTTTTCGGGACTATACTCTACGCTAGTAATAATATCTCGTATAATTATATCCAACTCGTCTGAAGACATTTCATCCATCACTAATAGTTCAGTCTGATTAATATCGTTCACTTTAATAGTGCGACGATTCTTTTTCAATTGCGGATGATGTTTTATAGCATTCTCTATTTGTAATTTATTGTCTACTTTAAACGCATTTACTAAACGAAAATTAGTAAATGTTTTTTTATGGCTTTCCACACGATCACGCAGAAAATTAGAGTTACCGAATTTAACCAGCACTTCATTTGCTGCCGATTTATTATCAATCATGCCGTAATAAACACACTGTACATTATTAGTGAAATGTTCTAATATGGTCGTCTCGCGCAAGGTTTCCTTTTCTTTCTGTGCAGTAATTGCATGCGTATGTAGTTGGACTCTTAATTCATTGGTCTCTTCATTTAATATCTCTTGAAGCATCTCTTCCAGTTTAATATAATAGTCGTGAATTTGGTCTGCTTTTTTAGTGCTGGCTTTTAAACAAAATAATTTAAATGTTTTAATGGTCAGCATAAATGTTTCTTTGTTAGACCCGCCACGTTTTTTATCTTCCACACTTTCCTTTCCCGCGCGGGAAAGCAACTTTTTATAGTCTAATTCAGGTATAAAATGTTTTTCTAATAATACTTTTGCTTTAATCTTTTGTTTAAACCCAGCCCACTCCCATATTGTATCCAAGTCTATCACAAAATCTGTCTTCGAATTATAATTTAAATAACCATAGAAACTCGCAACAAACAACTGTTGTTCTTTTTCAGTAAACGTATGTTTAATCTTGGCAATCAGTTTGCTCTGGTATATAGCGTTTAATTTCGTAATGGGGTTCGTTTCAATCAACTCAACGATATTAAGTTCTGTCATTGTTATACTCTAGTATACGGACTTGTATTTATGTTGTTTTTGCTTTCAGAAAGTAAAAACAACCGTGCCCTCTTGATGGGCACGACAATACCAACGCATCCGCCCCGCTAAATACCCGAAAATAGTCATTTTATTATCATCACCTTTATTTTAATTAAACTCTACCCTTTGTGACCTTTTATCGTAAGCCGGAAATGAGTAACATAACCACTGTGTAGTTATACTATAAAAGTATTTGAATCAGAAGAGTTATAATATAATATTAATATAATGAACAGTAGACAAATTCTATTAAGTAGTGTTATAATGTTATCTTTGGATTTTATTTATTTGACTACATTTAATGCGTTTTTTAATAAACTGATTTATAGCATTCAAGGCAGTCCCATCAAATTTAATGTGGTGGGGGCTATTTTGTGTTATATTTTATTAATAGTTGGCTTAAACTATTTTATTATCGATGCCAAAAAAACTGTCGGCGAAGCATTTCTCTTGGGTGTGGTTATTTATGGTGTGTATGAGACGACCAATTATACCTTGTTTAAGAAATGGACTTGGTCAGCCGTTATGTTGGATACAGTATGGGGCGGAACCTTGTTTGCGCTTACTACGTTGATTCTAAAGAAGATGCTATAATTATATTTTTAGATTGTAGTTTACGGTTATACAAAATATACGATGCTGATAGTGTAAAAAGTACTAGATCAGACGAACCGCGTACTAACAAGGGTGTGTCCGGCTATAGATTACCCATAATGCGGATGAAACTATATTCATAACTGAAAATAATAATGATATTGGGTTTGTAGATTTTTTTGTATATAATAAATACATAAAAACCACTCGAGCGGAAATAGAAATAGATGTAGCAGAATAAGCTATTGCGAGTGGTTCACTCATGTTAACTATAAAATAGTTTATATTTAAGGTGTAAGTTTACCATAGACTCTACCATTTTACAAAATATGAAAAGTATTTGAATTATATTTTATATTTTTATATTTTATGTCTTTGGTAGACTCTACCATTTTACAAAATATGAAAAGTATTTGAATTATATTTTATATTTTTATATTTTATGTCTTTGGTAGACTCTACCATTTTACCATGATATATGGTAAGCCGGAAATGAGTGACATAACCACTATGTAGTCATAATACTACTTTAATGATTTAATGAAAAAAGGGTTTCTTTTTTCTTTTTTTATTTTTAAGTTTTTTAAGTTTTTTATTTTTTATTTTTTAAGTTTTTTAAGTTTTTTAAGTTTTTTATTTTTTAAGTTTTTAAGTTTTTTATTTTATTTGTAAGTTTTTTAAGTTTTTTATTTTTTAAGTTTTTAAGTTTTTTATTTTATTTGTAAGTTTTTTATTTGTTCTATATCTCTACTCGTCATCTGCCTCTTCCACATCAATCTCCTCGATGCACTGCTCTTCTTCATTCCACATGCCCACCGGGTCTTGTGTTTTCGGGTCATACAACACGTTTTCGGATGACCGCAAATAGGTTTGGCCTTCAAACTCAAACTTCTTGACTGCGATTTCTTCTTCCTCAACCGTTGGTGCTGCTGCGGCGGCTTCCTCGACAGCTTTTTTGGCGGCGGCTGCCTTGGCCTCTTTCTCGGCCTCTTTGGCTGCGAGCTTGGCCACTTTCTCGGCTTCTTTGGCTGCGAGCTTGCTGGCTTTCTCGGCTTCTTTGGCTGCGAGCTTCGTGGCTTTCTCGGCCTCTTTGGCTGCGAGCTTGGCCGCTTTCTCGGCTTCTTTGGCGGCTAATGCTTCTTGAGCTTTTGCGACCTGTGCGAGCAAAACCTGCTGGGCTTTTTCGGCTTCAGCTGCTGCCGAGTCGTCCGATTCCGATTCCAGTTCAGCTGTTTCCGGTGCGGCTGCTGCCACTACCTTCTTTGCCGCCTTGGCCTTTGTCATTCGGGTTCGAGCCTTTTTTTCTTTTTTCGGGGCTTCCGAAACTTCCGAAACCACTGTTTCTGTTTCTGAAACCGTGTCCGACACTTCCGAAACTTCCGAAACCACTGTTTCAGATGCCGTGTCGTCCGCCACCACCTTCTTTGCGGCCTTGGCCTTGGTCACTCGGGCTTTTTTTTCTTTTTTCGGGGGCTCTGCCACTGCTTCGCCTGCCACTGCTTCGCCTGCCACTGCTTCGCCTGCTTCAGTCGCATCTCGGGCCGTCACCACCTCCTTTTTTTTCCGCGGTGCCTTTTCTTTAGGTTTGGGTTCGGCTTTCGTGATTTTTATCTCACCCAGCACTTTCTTCAGCGCATCCGCTGTCGAAAACCCGTATTCCTCCGACAAATATTTCGTTGTCTCTTGTACCACGCTCTCCGTGTACGTCTTCATCGCCCGTGCCATCACTGCGTTCAAGTTAAACTCCATTTTCCTTTCTTTCGTTTCGTCTTTGATATACCTTCCTTTTTTATTGGAAAAGTATTTCAATTTTTTAGAAATTAGATTTGCCAGTCGG
>Ga0214919_10001256_pt1 | contig 42040 bp, 37 predicted proteins | sample LL1503_MetaG_FD_177994 | JGI IMG/M metagenome (GOLD analysis project Ga0214919, IMG submission 177994) | Freshwater microbial communities from Lake Lanier, Atlanta, Georgia, United States - LL-1503 | ecosystem: Environmental > Aquatic > Freshwater > Lake | place: USA: Georgia | collected... | reverse complement strand
CTCCCGATCTCCTGCTCCCAAAGCAGGCGCGCTAGCCACTACGCTACGCCCCGAGGCGCAAAGGCAGAGTCTAGAGGAGATTTCACTCAACTCTTACCGACCCAGTACCTTTAGCCCTACGCACCACATGCGGGTGTAGCTCAATGGTAGAGCCCCAGCCTTCCAAGCTGGCCATGCCGGTTCGATCCCGGTCACCCGCTCCAAGTATTTATCCTATGGAACCGACCTTGGTAATTAGGGCGGTGCCGTTGAAGGAAAGAATCGAACCGGAAATGTTGCCTCTCATATCAATAACTCGTGCTTGCAATAATGTGCTTGTAGCAACTGAAGTAATTGTGCCAAAAACAATAAATTGAATTCGTCTGCCAGAAGAACCATTAACAAAATTTGTAGCGTCAGAAGACATAATTCTTGTATTCATGTTTGATGCAGCCCCTACTGCCGTGACTTCAAGACCAATTGAAAGAGTTCCTGGAGTGGTTCCGGAAAATGTACCGTCTAAAATAATTTGAAAAGTGTAAGAACCATCAGTTGCTGCAACTCCAAAATTTACCCACGGTGTACCCTCCGCTGGGGAATCACTAGCAAGCCTAATTACCGGAACTGAAACCCACTGCGCATTAGAAATTCCAGCAGCGCCAGTACTTCCAGTATCACCTTTCACGCCTTGTGAACCTGCAGATCCTGTTAATCCTGTATCACCTTTTGCACCAGCAGCACCATCAGCACCATTAGTTCCAGCGGTACCTGTTAGACCAGTGGTACCTGTTAGACCAGTGGCACCAGTAGCTCCTGTGTCACCTTTTGCACCTGTCAAACCAGTGTCACCTTTTGCACCAGTTGTACCTGTTAGACCAGTTGCTCCAGTTGCACCTGTTAGACCAGTTGCACCTGTGTCACCTTTTGCACCAGTAGCTCCTGTGTCACCTTTTGCACCAACAGCTCCAGTAGCTCCAGTGTCACCTTTTGCACCAGTTGCACCTGTTAGACCAGTAGCTCCGGTAGCACCTTTAGCACCATCAGCGCCTTTTGCACCGTCGATACCATTTGTTCCATTAGCACCAGTTAATCCCTGTTCTCCTGTGTTTCCTTTGGGACCTTCAGCACCGACAACAGGTGCAATAACTTCTTTTGAGTCAGCAATTCTCAAAGTCGTCGCTAACTTCCACACCCCTTTTGTTTTAGGTCCATAGAGATTTGCATTCTTAATATCAATATAGAAATCGCCATCTATGCCTACTGTTTTAATTGGAATTCCGCTACCGCTTAGAATCGTGTTTGGAATTGTTGTTGCAGAACGTCCAGCCTTTTTAACAACAACTGATGTCTTCCCCGCAGGAAATGCTTGTGGGCTACTGACTAATGTTGTTATCAAGGCTAAGGCGATAAGGGTGGTTTTAGTTTTCATGAGAATCCTGATTTCTAGAACTCTGGGAAAGTTCTGGGAACTAGTGTGAAACAGGTAACTCAGGGGCTAAATAGGGCGCACCTTGGCAGAGGGTGCGCCTTGAGATTGGGTAGGCCCTATAAAATGATAAAAACTCACAAGGTGTTCTAAGGCTGACCTAGTACTTTATTGAGCATCAAGGAGTTCATTACAGGTAGTCAATGACGAGGGGTCACAGACGGTTCTACTAAGTGATAGGGAGACATGCACATGTCATCAAATAGAAAGATTGCAGCAGTAGTACTAACAACTGTTGCACTCTCAGTTGGCACAGTTGGTGTTGCATCAGCAACGTCAGCAAAGTCAAATGGAAAATCAGTTTCTGTCCGCCAAACAACTACTCGCACCACTGTTAACGCTATTGCTAATCCAATGGCTGGTGGAGCGATGGGTAAAATGGGTGATCCAAGTGCAGCAATAGCAACTGTTCTTTCTTCACTTGTTAAGGATGGAACAATTACTCAAGCACAAGCGGACAAGATCACTGCAGCTTTAACTGCAGCACGTGCAGCACATGAAGCCACCGAAGGTGCAAATCGCGCGGCAATGGATGCAGATCGTTCAGCACGCCAAACTCTGATTGCAACGACAATCGGTAAAAGCGCTGCAGAGATTCAGAGCGCACTTGCTGCTGGTCAATCACTCGGTGCTATTGCCGGCGACAAGAGAGGTGCTCTTATCAGCGCACTTGTTGCTGATGCGACAAAGCGAATTGATGCAGCTGTAACTGCTGGAAAGATGACATCGGCGCAGGCAGCGACAATGAAAGCTGATTTAACTGCTCATATAAGCGCAGAAGTTGATGCTGTTCGACCAGCCATGGGTATGGGTGGAAAAATGGATGGGCACGGACCACATCACTAATTTCTCTGGTAGCTAAATCCTCCTAAGGGTGAAAACCCGCCACATCGATGAGAATGTGGCGGGTTTTCTTTATGCTACCTGCCTTAATGGCAAGATGGGGCTATGAATATTCATATCGGAAGTGATCATGCAGGCCTTGAATTAAAGAGCGCTCTTGTTCACTACCTAGAGTCACTAGGTCACGCCGTCACTGACCATGGACCCCATGAATACGACGCCCTCGATGACTATCCAGATTTTTGTATCCCAGCAGCTGCTGCAACCGTTAAAGATGCTGGTTCACTCGGCATTGTTTTAGGTGGTTCTGGCAACGGTGAACAGATCGCTGCCAACAAAGTCAAAGGCGTCAGAGCAGCCCTTGCTTGGAGCGTTGAAACTGCACAACTTGCAAAAGAACATAACAATGCAAATGTAGTGGGTATTGGTGGGCGCATGCATACGATTGAGGAGTGCAAGGCGATCATTGACGCCTTTATCACAACTGAATTTACAAACGATGAACGTCATGTGCGACGCATCAACAAGATTACTAGGTACGAAAATACATCAAATCAGTAACATGGTGATCTTTATCAATCCCTTGGCCTTCAAAGCGTGTGACTGGGCGTGATTCTGGTTTTTCAATGACTCCCCCAGTAAATAATGTAGAGGCCGCAAAAACTTCCTGCATGCTAAGTGCATAAGGCATCCAGTCAGTTGCAATGTGGATATAGCCACCCTTTTTTAACTTGGGGGCAATGAGGAGGAGAAAACCTTCATTTACTATTCGGCGCTTATTGTGTTTCTTCTTTGGCCATGGATCTGGAAAGTAAAGATGGATTGCATCTAAAGATTCATCTTCAAACATATGAGGTAAAACGATATGAACATCATCTTCAATCACGCGTAGGTTCTTTAAATCATTTTCCACAATTCGCCCCAATAACTTGCCGATCCCTGGTGGGTGAACATCAAGAGCGATATAGCCGTTATTGGGGTGATTTTTCGCAATGATGGCAGTGGCTTCCCCCATGCCAAAACCAATCTCCAAGATGATTTTCTTACTGGTAGGGAAAATTTCTTTGAGATTTAACTTCTTTTCTTCAAAGGAAATTCCATAGATGGCCTGTAATTGATCTTTTGCTTGGCGTTGGGCCTGGGTAATGCGAGAGCCACGGATGCTATAGCTGCGTACCGATGGTCGTTCCATGTCCTCACTCTGTCATGGTTGGATTAGAACCTACAAAAGCGCCCCATCCATGAAGAGGAGTTACAAGTGCCAGGTCTGAATGTGAGCCGTATTGAAGCTAAAGATCGTGCGGAGCATCTTTACGTAAACAGCTATGTCGTGACCCTAGATGTGACCAAGGGTGAAGAGAGCTTTTACTCAAAATCAGAGGTCTCATTTAGCTGCAACACACCTGGCTATTCAACTTTTATTGATGCTGTGGGACGCAGCGTCATCAGCGCAACACTTAATGGCGCAGCCGTTGATGTTTCTACCTTTGATGGGGAAAGTATTTTCCTTACCAACTTGGCAGCAGATAACACCCTAGTAATTGAGATGGAGGCTGAGTATTCAAAATCAGGTGAAGGCCTGCAACGCTCAGTAGATCCAGCCGATGGTGAGGTCTATTTGTACTCTCAAGGTGAGACCGCGCATATACGCAATATGTTTGCCTGCTTTGATCAACCATCTCTTAAAGCCACTTTTACTCTCACTGTAACAACTCCTGGTCACTGGCAGGCTGTTTCAAATAACCCAGTTGAATCACAAACTTCTAAGGGTGATTTAATTCAATGGAAGTTCACAACAACCCCACGGATTCCAACCTATCTTGATGCACTCATTGCAGGGCCGTATTCATCTGTGCATGATGTCTATAAAGGAGCAAAAGAGATCCCTCTTGGAATCTACTGCCGTAAATCTATGATGCAGTACTTAGATCCAGAAGATATCTTCCTTATTACTAAGCAAGGCTTTGAATACTTTGAAAAAGTCTTTGGCCTGGCATATCCATTTGAAAAATACGATCAAATCGCAGTTGTTGACTTCAACTTCGGTGCGATGGAAAACGCTGGCGCAGTCACATTCCGTGAAGATGTTCTAGTCTTCCGCTCACACATGCCAGAAAAGGCATATCTTTCACGTGCCAACACAATCCTGCATGAAATGGCACATATGTGGTTTGGTGACATGGTCACGATGTTTTGGTGGGATGATCTCTGGCTCAATGAATCCTTTGCTGAATGGTCTTCTTACTTAGCCCTATCTGAGTCAACGCGCTTTAAGGGAGCTTGGACAGAGTTCAATAGTGCTAGAAAGAACTGGGCATATCGCCAAGATCAACTCTCATCCACTCACCCCATCATCGCTGACATGGTCGATATCGAGGCAGTAAACGCTAACTTTGATGGAATTACTTATGCCAAGGGTGCATCTGTATTACATCAACTCGTTGCCCACGTTGGTCGCCCACAATTCATTTCAGGATTGCAAAAGTATTTTGCTAAGCATGCTTGGGGCAACACAACACTTAATGATTTGTTAGTAGAACTAGAAGCAGCCAGTGGGCGCAAATTAGATACCTGGGTCCACACCTGGCTGCAAACTGCAGGTGTGAACACTCTGCGCCCGCAACTAGAAATTGATGGAGATACATATACAAACGTTGTCATCTCACAAGAGGTTCCACTAGTTCCTGCAGGTTCACAAGAGCTTCGTCCCCACCGCTTGGCAGTTGGTCTCTATGACATCAGCGGCGGTTCACTCAACTTACGTAAATCTGTTGAACTAGATGTTGTGGGTGCCAGCACAGTAGTGACAGAGTTAGCTGGTGAAAAGGTTGCAGATCTTTTGCTCATCAATGACCGCGATCTTTCCTATGCAAAACTGCGCTTTGATGATCGATCTATTCAAACCTTGAAGAAATATCTTGGCCGCCTAACTGATCGGCTAGCCCGTGCACTGACTTGGGGTGCTATTTGGGATATGCACCGTGATGCACAAATCTCAACAGCAGATTTCATGCAAATTGCTCTCTCTGGTTTAGCAGGAGAAGACGATGATGCAATTGTCAATATCGTGATTGGACAACTAGGCACTTCCGTTGAAGCCTACGCATCTGATGCTAACCGAGATACGTATCGTGAGCGCTTAGCTGCTGGTTTCTGGGAGCTCATGCAGGCAAGTGACCCAGCAAGTGATCTACAGCTTCTCTATTCACGTGCATTTGCTGCCAATGCCCACACGCCAGAACAGATTAAAAATGTGCGCGCAATACTAAATGGTGAAACAAAGGGCCTTAGAGTAGATGCCGATCGCCGCTGGGATTTCCTCATTGCACTGACTGAGCGGGGAGCAACCACGCAAGCCGAGTTAGATGCAGAATTAGCAGCAGATAACACAACAACTGGAAACCTTTTCTACCAGAGTGCACAAGCTGCAGCACCCAATGCCCAAGCAAAGGCTTATGCATTCACTACCGTTATGCATCAAGATGCTCAAACTTCAGTTCGCTCAGCCCTTGTTGCAGGCTTCCAGCGCCCTATTCAGCGCCACTTACTTGCCCCATTTATTGATCCCTACTTTGAGAACTTGCTTTCAGAGTGGGAATCAAAATCCTATGAAGGTGCTGCCAAGTTTGTCACTGGAATGTATCCCAGCTGGATCATTAGCCAGAGCACAGTGGATAAGACTGATACTTGGTTACATGGTGTGGGCAAAGATGCACCTGCAGTGCTTCGCAAACTTGTGAAAGAATCACAAGATGGAGTTATCCGTGCTTTGAAGGTTGCAGCGCTGGATAATTAATTAATTGAAGAAACTGAGGATTGCTTCTTTTCTTCTTTTGGAGCCGATGCTATCCACGAAAGAAGTGCAATCACGCTAAAGAGTGCCACTGGGATTACTACATAAGTAAAGACAGTTTGCGCAACGCTTAACCCTGGGCCAGGGACAAATCCATCTTCAACTGTGCTCGCAAGAAATTGCATGGGATAAGTGTAAATGAATTAAGCAGTAGCTGCCGCCACACCAAATGGCTCTAAATACTGCAACCATCTAGTATGAGTCTGACCGGTTCCAAGAATTCTCCATGCAGCACCCACGGGCTCGCGTGGTAGATGGCGCAATCTCCAACCAATTTCTTTGAGCTGCTTATCTGCCTTTAAGTGATTGCACTTGTGACACGCAGAGACAACGTTCTCCCAATTGTGAGCCCCACCACGACTGCGTGGAATCACGTGATCAATGGAAGTGGCAGGTGCGTTGCAATAGACACAGCGTCCACCATCTCTAGCAAAAATCGCCCGGCGAGAAAGTGGAACTGCATGGCGATAAGGAATACGAACAAATTTATTAAGGCGAATAACTGATGGTAGTTCTATCTCGCCGCCGGAGAAATGCAGGACTGAACCAGATTCCTCGATCATTGTTGCTCGATGATTGAGGACCAGGATGAGGGCACGGCGTTCAGTAATGACACCTAAGGGTTCATAGGTGGCATTGAGCACCAGCGTGCGCGACATCGGAATCCTCTCCTTGGCCTTAAGCAATTGGTTTATCTTGCCCCAAAACACCCGAGCGCGTGGGTATTGACTAGCGATATTTAGGTAAAGATTTGGATAAAGTCTGACTTCTATGAACGATTCACTGCAAAACGCCCTGAACTGGATTAGCGGAACTCCGCTTCGAGTGGCCATCATTCTAATCTCGGCGATGATTGCCCAAGCCTTTGGGACTAGGGCTATTGAGCGGGCTATGAATCGCTTAGCAACAGCTGATCTCGTACCAGGTCCGCGCAATATTGTTGCCCGTCAAAAAGAGCGCGCTCGCACCATTGGCGGCGTCCTATCTAGCACATTGAAAACAGTTATCTGGGTAGTTGCAACAGCAATGGCTCTAGGTGAATTTGGTTTTAACTTAGGACCCCTTATTGCATCAGCTGGAATATTGGGTGTGGCCCTTGGTCTTGGTGCACAGACCCTGGTTCGAGATGTTCTCTCTGGAATCTTTATGTTGGTGGAGGATCAATACGGTGTGGGTGACCACGTAGATGTTCTTGATGTGCAGGGTCTTGTTGAAAAAGTTGGTTTGCGTGTGACGTGTGTGCGAGATAAAAAAGGAACGCTGTGGTATTTGCGAAATGGTGAGATTCTAAAGGTTGGAAATCAATCTCAATCTGGTTGATTAACCATGGCAGCAGCTGCCATCTCAACATAGTTCCACAACTGCTCTTTTAACTCTGGCTTTATTTCCATTGAATCAACGGCTGTGTGCATCGCTTTAATCCACGCATCATGTGCTGCAAGATTGATATGAAACTGCGCATGGCGCATGCGAAGACGTGGATGTCCACGGTTTTCTTGATAGGTAGTTGGGCCGCCCCAGTACTGTTCTAAAAACCATTGCAAGCGCGTTGCTGCAGCCTTTAAATCACGCTCTGGATACATCGGGCGCAAAATAGGATCAACGGCGACCTGAGCATAAAACTGGGAAACTAAATCAGCAAAGAACGCTTGCCCACCTATTTCTTCATAAAAGCTGCTCATGATCTAAGACTAGCCATGTCTTTACCCTTGGCAATCTGCAAAACGAAATATGTAGTGATCAGACAAAGGCCGCCACTTATATAAAACGCGGCTGCATAGTCACCAAACTTCACTCGCACAACGGCTGCGCCAAATGCTGCAATAGCACCGCCAATTTGATGGGCAGCAAATACCCAACCGTAGATCACTGTTGCGCGCTCTGGACCCAAAATCGTTCTGCACAACATCACTGTTGGCGGAACTGTTGCTACCCAATCAAGGCCATAGAAGATAACAAAAACGAGTGTGGATGGATGAACTGACGAGAAAAGAATAGAAGGAAGTAAGAACAGTGATAGACCACGTAGTCCGTAGTAGAAAAATAGCAGCTTGCGTGGATCATATTTATCTGTAAGCCAGCCTGAGAAAACAGTGCCCATAACATCAAAGACACCAACTAATGCCAGAAGTGATGCTGCAACTACTTGACCCATTCCATGATCATGGGCAGCTGGAATAAAGTGCGTTCCAATTAAGCCACTAGTTGATAAACCACAGACAAAAAATGAACAAAAGAGATACCAAAAGTCTTTATGGGAACTTGCCTCTTTCAATGTAACAATGGCTAAACGTGCTGCATTCATTTCAGATTGAGCCGGTGGTGTCCAATCATCAGGGGCCCCGTATGGCAAATAACCTATATCTGCTGGTCTCTCACGAAGGAATATAAAGATCATAGGCACCATTAACAATGCCGCTGCGCCAATTGTTAGACCAATTGATTTCCACCCATACATCCCAGAGAGATGCGTAAGCCCGGGCAAAAAGATCAACTGCCCCATTGCAGCTGCTGCAGTTAATCCACCGATGACTAAGCCACGGCGCTTCACAAACCATCTGTTTGCAACCGTTGCTGCAAAGACAAGAGCCATTGATCCTGTGCCAATACCAACTATGACACCCCATGTTGCAATTAACTGCCATGGAGCATGAATCAAAGTAGTTAAGAAAGCGCCAGTGCTTACAGCAGTTAGCGCGCCCATCACAACTTTTCTCACGGTAAAGCGCTCCATCAAAGCTGCCGCAAAAGGTGCAGTTAAGCCATAGAGAAGGACGTTGATTGAAATTGCGAGCGAGATTTGATCACGGTGCCAACCAAAAGCATCTTGTAGGGGGAGTATTAATACAGAAGGGGCGGATCTAAAACCTGCAGTTGCTACCAAGGTAAAGAAAGTAACAATTGCGGCAATCCATGCTGGGTGAATTCTGCGATTAGTTTTCAATCTTCATTATCCTTCGAGCCCCCACAGCCAATCCCAATACTGGAATTGCTGCAAAGAGACATAGCCATCCATAACTCAACGTTCCAATGATTACACCAGCCAGTGCTCCCCCGCCAGCACCGGCTAAGTTCATTACTAAATCACTGGCACCTTGGGATGCTGGGCGCATCTCAAGCGAAACAGATTCAGAGAGAAAAGCAGAACCTGCAATCAGTGTGCAGGACCAACCCAGACCAAGGAGGAAGAGACCAATTCCAAGGCGGACCGCATCATCTGCTGCTGCAGTTCCTGCAACCACAGTAGATAGCAACAATATTGTTATACCTAGTTGAATTACACGCACGCGCCCTAGTCGATCACTTAAAGACCCGATAAGTGGTGAAAAGGCATACATTCCTAATACATGCACACTAATCACAAAACCAATGATTTGTAGTGATACATCAACGTGCTTCATATGAATAGGAGTCATCACCATTACTGAAACCATTGCCACATGTCCAATTGCGATAGCGCTAATAGCAAAGAGCGCCTTTGGATTAGATCGAATATGTGTAAGAGCAGCCTTGGTTGAGCCTTTATGATGCACCACCTTGGCCTGTTTTTCAGCTACCAAATAAGGATCAGGGCGAAGGAAAAGTTGAATAACTACTGTTGCACACATTAATGTTGCAGCAGAGATCATGTATGGACCAACAAGTGGTGGAAGATTGAAGCGCTCTGCCAAGCGCCCCGCTGGATCCATTAAATTCGGCCCAGCAACTGCGCCAATGGTTGATCCCCACACCACAAATGAAAGTTGCTTTGCGCGGGTTTGACTTGTTGCTAAATCAATTGCTGCAAAGCGGGCTTGATAGCCAGAGGCAGATGCTGAACCAACCAGAAAAGTTCCAAGGAGCATTAAAAAGATGTTTTTATGCGCCCCTCCCAGGATTGCACTTACCGAACCAACAACTCCTGCCACATATCCAAAAGAGAGTGAAAGTCTGCGACCACCACGAGCAGTTAGACGTGCAAGTGGCAGAGCCATTGCTGCAGCTCCTAAAACAGAAAAAGTCTGTGCAAGGCCTGCCAAAGTTTCTGAATCAGTAATGGATGAGACCAGTAATGAACCAGCAGCAACAGTTCCTGCAACTCCCACGCCATTTAAGACTTGTGCAGTGGCAAGTGTCTTAACTACTTTTTGTTGCAGCGCTGAATTTGGCATTAAGAAACTAATCTGACCCAAGCAGCGGTATCAGTGGGCAATGTGTGGCCCGTGATTGGCACACTTGAAACTAACACCTGTGAGTTAGCTGGAAGTTGGATCGGTGCACCGAAGTTGATGTAACAAGCAAAATCTCCAGGGCGCTCAAATGCAACAACATCTTTGCCTGCTTCAATCCACTCCATAGGACCATCGCCTAAGCCTTCTTCGCCTTTGCGAATAGCTAAGGCTTTTCGATACATAGACAAGGTCGATCCTTCAACACCATCTTGTGTGTCAACTGCATATGTGCCCCACCACGACGATTGTGGCAACCAAGCTTGCTCTGGCTTGAGAGCAGCATTGGTTGAGAAACCAAAAGCGCCAGCTGGATTGGAGGTCCATGGCATGGGAACACGGCACCCATCACGACCACGATCTGTATACCCACTCATCTTCCACCGTGGATCAGTTAATCGATCGTGCGGAATATCGCGCACTTCTGGAACTGCTAACTCTTCACCTTGATACAGATATGTTCCACCAGGTAGAGCCAACGTCATCAGCGCAGCACTACGAGCACGCAATGTGCCACGTGCAATATTGAGCTTCTTAGGATCGCCTTGGCGTGACAGGGTTGTATCACCGTGATTTGTAAGTCCTAGATCGAGGCGATCAACTGAGCGCACAACATCATGATTGTTAAAGACCCACGAGGTTGGTGCTCCCACTTCCTCTAGCGCGTCAATAGAGTTATTAATCTTTGTCTTTATCTCTTTTGCATCCCAGAGCGTTGTTAGCATCTCAAAGTTAAATGAGTTCTGTAGTTCATCTGATCGAACATAGCGAGCAATTCGCTCTGCTGGACTCACCCACGCTTCAGCAACTGCCATGCGATCACCTGGATATGAATCAAGAATTGTGCGCCATGCGCGATAAACATCATGGACACCTTCTTGATCCCAGAAAGGTTTATGTTCTGTTCCTAGCATCGAAGCTGCTGGATCTTTTCTAATATCTGGCAAGCCCGCTTCTTTAAACATTCCATGGGCAACATCGATGCGAAAACCTGCAACACCGCGATCGAGCCAAAACTTCAACACATCCTCAAAGTGGGCAACAACTTCTGGGTTCTCCCAGTTCAGGTCAGGTTGTTCAACAGCAAAGAGGTGCAAATACCACTGCCCTGGCTTTCCATCGGCTTCAATGACGCGCTCCCATGCGCATCCTCCAAAGACTGCTTCCCAGTTATTAGGCGGCAAATCTCCATGAGGTCCCTTGCCATCGCGGAAGATATAGCGATCGCGCTCAGGTGATCCAGGCCCTGCTTTTAAAGCTGCTTGGAACCATGAGTGATCACTTGAAGTGTGGTTGGGAACAATGTCAACGATTAATTTAATTCCTAAATCATTTGCCTCTGTAATGAGTTGCTCTGCTTGAGCCAAAGTTCCATACTCAGGTTCGATATCCATGTAGTCAGAGACGTCATAGCCATGATCGTGTTGAGGTGATGGATACCACGGTGAAATCCAAATCGCATCAATACCTAACTGCTTTAAATACGGAAGTCGTGAGCGGATACCTTCAACATCGCCAATACCATCACCATTTGAATCAGCATAGGAGCGTGGATAAATTTGGTAGGTAACGGCATCACGCCACCAGGGGCGCTCTTTACGAGAAGCCAGAGGAGACATTATTTCTCCGTCTCAAGGTATTGAGTGAGAAATGCGCGTTGCTCATCATTGATTGTATGAGATTTCTTGGTTGACATATCCACGGTCACTTGCACAGTTTTCACACGCGCAACAAGCTCGCCTTTCATGGTTAACTCATAGGTCATAGTGAAGGAGGAGTTACCAATTGCGCTCACCCAGAGCTCGACATCCAGGAAAGTATCGCCATCATAGATAGGTGCAATGAAATCAACTTCAGCTCGGGCAACCACCATCTCTAAAATACCTGACCAAGCAAAGCGGGCTTCTTGGGCATATGTTAAATACATAGCGTTATTAACATGACCAAAAGCATCTAGATCATCCCAGCGGACATATTGCTTACTTTGATATCTCATTTAACGGGTCAACTTTCTATATGTGACGCGATGGGGACGTGCCGCATCAGCACCTAGCCTTTGAATCTTGTTTGCTTCATAGGATTCGAAGTTTCCTTCAAACCAGAACCATTTGGAATCACCTTCATAGGCCAGGATGTGTGTTGCTACGCGGTCAAGAAACCAGCGATCGTGGGAGATAACCACTGCGCAACCAGGAAACTCAAGGAGCGCGTTTTCAAGTGATCCCAAAGTTTCAACATCTAAATCATTTGTTGGCTCATCCAGAAGCAAAAGATTGCCACCCTGCTTAAGAGTTAGCGCTAAGTTCAAACGGTTGCGCTCTCCACCAGAGAGAACTCCAGTTGGCTTTTGCTGATCGGGGCCTTTAAAACCAAAGCAGGAAACATAGGCCCGTGAAGGCATTTCGACTTGACCGACCTTAATGAAATCAAGACCGTCAGAGACTACTTCCCAAAGGGTTTTCTTTGGATCTAATCCTCCACGGGACTGATCGACGTAGGAAATCTTTACAGTCTCACCAATCTTCACAGTTCCAGAATCTGGAGTCTCAAGACCGAGCAAGGTCTTAAACAGCGTTGTTTTACCGGCGCCATTGGGCCCAATGACTCCCACAATGCCGTTACGTGGCAAAGTAAATGAAAGTCCATCGATAAGAACGCGATCTCCAAAGCCCTTAGTTAGATTCTCCACTTCAACAACGACATTACCTAGACGTGGCCCAGGTGGAATCTGGATTTCTTCAAAGTCGAGTTTGCGCATCTTGTCAGCTTCAGCTGCCATCTCCTCATAACGAGCAAGACGGGCTTTTGATTTAGTTTGGCGGCCCTTAGCATTCTGGCGCACCCACTCAAGCTCTTCTGTTAAACGCTTTGCGCGCTTGGCATCTTTTTGGCCCTCCACCTTTAAACGCGCAGACTTTGTTTCAAGGTAGGTGGTGTAGTTACCTTCATAAGGATAAGCACGGCCTCTATCGAGCTCGAGAATCCATTGTGCAACGTTGTCCAAGAAATATCTATCGTGCGTGATCGCAACTACGGCGCCTACATATTTATTTAAATGCTGCTCTAGCCACAAAACTGATTCAGCATCGAGGTGGTTTGTTGGCTCATCAAGAAGTAATAGATCGGGGGCTTGCAAGAGAAGTTTGCACAACGCCACACGGCGCTTTTCACCACCGGATAAAACAGAGACATCAGCATCTGCTGGTGGACAACGAAGTGCATCCATAGCTTGTTCTAACTGTGAATCTAACTCCCAGGCATTGCGGTGATCGAGTTGTTCTTGTAGCTCACCCATCTCAGCCAATAGTTTGTCGTAGTCTGCATCTGGGCTAGACATCTGATCACTAATTGCGTTGAAGCGATCAAGCATGGCAACAGTTTCTGCTACGCCTTCTTTAACGTTATCGATCACGTTTTTGGATTCATTGAGCGCTGGCTCTTGAAGCAAGATTCCAACGGTGTAGCCAGGGGTTAAATACGCCTCGCCATTTGAAGGCTGCTGTAGTCCAGCCATGATCTGCAAAACCGTGGACTTACCGGCACCATTTGGTCCGACCACACCGATCTTGGCACCTGGATAAAACATAATCGTGACGTCATCAAGGATGACCTTGTCACCATGCGCCTTACGCGCCTTCTTCATCGTGTAAATGAACTCAGCCATGAGATGAAACCTTACCGTTATGTGTCGGTAGACTTTGCATTCACGACCCCCTACAGGCGCCTGTAGCTCAGTCGGATAGAGCACCCGCCTTCTAAGCGGGTTGTCGCAGGTTCGATTCCTGCCAGGCGCGCATGGCCAACGAACAACCCAACCTGATCTGGATCGATTGCGAGATGACGGGTCTTTCTCTCGAGAAAGATGTCCTCGTAGAAATCGCCGTCCTTGTAACTGACTCAGAGTTAAACCTCATAGGCGAAGGTGTCGATGTGGTGATTAAGGCCAGCGCCGAGCAGTTAGCGACAATGAATGAGTTCGTCACTGCCATGCACACCACCTCAGGATTAATCACCGAAATCCCTCATGGAGTTTCAGTCTCAGAGGCGCAAGATTTGATTATTAAATATCTAGAGAGTGCAAACATTCTGGAAGGAAAATCACCATTGGCCGGTAACTCAGTCTCTGTTGATCGCTCTTTCATCGCCCGCGATATGCCACGTCTGAATGACTACCTGCACTATCGCACCATCGATGTCTCATCGATAAAAGAGTTGGCAAGGCGCTGGTATCCCAAGGCCTACTTCAACGCCCCGGCAAAGACGGGCAACCACCGTGCACTGGGTGATATTCAAGATTCCATTGCAGAGCTGGCGTATTACCGCAGCGCAATATTTGTGCCAGGTGAGCAGCAGTAACAGGTAGACTTAGCCACTCATGGTGGGCGTAGCTCAGCTGGTAGAGCACTCGGTTGTGGTCCGAGATGTCGCGGGTTCGAGCCCCGTCGCTCACCCCACTATTACTTCAATCTAACTAGAGAGCTGGGCAAAAAATGATTTTTGATGTCATCATTGAAATCCCAGCGGGCAGTCGCAATAAATACGAAGTCGATCATGTAACTGGTGAGATTCGTCTTGATCGCATGCTCTTCACTTCCACCCGCTATCCCTATGACTACGGCTTTGTGAAAAACACTCTCTCCCTCGATGGCGATCCACTAGATGCGTTGGTAATGCTGGATGAACCAACATTTCCAGGCTGCGTAGTTTCTTGCCGAGCTATCGGCATGTTTAACATGAGCGATGAAGCTGGCGGAGATGACAAATTACTCTGTGTTGCAGCAGGTGATATTCGCAAAGCATCCTTGCAAGATATAACCGATGTGCCTGAGTATGAACTCTCTGAAATCCAACACTTCTTTGAGGTCTATAAAGCCCTAGAGCCTGGCAAGAACGTTTCAGGTGGTAACTGGGTTAATGCCATACAAGCCCAAGCCGAGATTGAACGCTCTCGCCAGCGCTTACCAAAACAGGTCACTAGATCTTATTTGCTTTAAACCAAGCTAGAAACTTCTTAGCTATCAAGGCATGGCCCTTGCCATTGGGGTGTGTTTGATCAGCGATAAAAAGTTCTGGTTGGTCTTGCAACCACTTGCGAACGCTTGTAATAACTCTGGCGTTGTACTTCGCCGCACATTCCTTAATTGCACTCTCCTGCACACCAACAACAGGTGGTGCCTGGCTCACGCCAAAAAAGGGCGTCATGACTATTAATTTCACCTTAGGGTAGTTGTTGCGAATCGATGCATAGAGATCACACGCTGCCACACTTATCTCTGTTGCCATGTCGGCTCCCGTCGCGCTCACAGAAGCAACATCATTTCCGCCTCCTTCAATGACGATGAAGGCAGGATTGAACTTTGGAAATAAGCCATCTGCAACTTGTTTGTAGGTCGATTTACCATCTGGGCCTGGATTGATATAGCCACTACCACCAACACAGGCGTTATAGGCAAACCACTTGTTTTGGGTCGAAACTAACTGTGGCCAGCGCTGATCTACTTTTAAATCATCTGCAGAGCCTGCACAGATGGAATCTCCAATAAAGGCAACTAGTGGAATGTTTTCAACTTTAGTTGTTGTTGCCTTCTTACTAGCCTCTGATTGTTGCCATGCCTCTGATTGCTTCTGGGGCATAAGGATGAAAACCAAGGAAAGAACAACTAGAACCACCACAAGTGCTATGAAAATGTAGCCGCGTGGCTCCTTTTTATCCATAATAGATATTAACACCCAGGCCAAACACGCTTACGGGCAGCTCTTCACAATCTTGAGTATCGCTGCCTTTTCTGGAGCCGTTAGCCACAATCCATACTTAGCCTTGACCATTACCTGCTTAGTGACATATTCACATCTATAGCTCTTACGTGGTGGCAACCAGGTGGCAGCATCACCGTCTCCCTTTTGAGAGTTCAATTTTCCCTTAACTGCTAAAAGATTAGATGGATCATTTGCAAAAGCGCTTCTCTGGGCAAGGGTTAACTTGAAAGCACCAGTCTGCCAAGCATTGGAAAGTGCTACAACATGATCAATCTGAATCTCTGAGCTAGTTGCAACCCCGCGAAGGAAGTTAATTGTTTCACCTGAATATGGGTCGGTGAGTACTCCAGATAAAATGACGCAGTCTTCGCCAACACCTTTATAAACAATAGATTTCAGATCGCGTTTTAAAATATCGTTTCGAGTATCACAGCCATTGGCATCAACATCTTTCCAGGCTGGACCAAATTGGTCTCGGGTGTAGCCAGTCTTGGGGGCGCGGCCTTTCACATCCACTGTTGCAATAACATCTGCAACAGTTGGAGTAGTTGCATTAGAAACATGCGGTAAACCCGCCACAAAGAGCGCCAGGACTAGGGTAATCCTTATCTCTAAACGGCTCATGCGCCAATCATGTCAGCGTAAGGCTTGGGTGACAAGAGTCGAATAGCCCCGATAATCCCATCGAATCTTCCATTGGATGGGAGGATTAACCCATCATGGATTGAAAATCGATTTTTGAAAATATTCATGAAAATAAAAATGGGGTTCCAGAGGATCACTATCTGGAGAAGGTACGTGCACAGAAGAAGCTAAAGAGTACGTCCAATTTGTAACGACTTTTTTAGAATCCCATCCCGAAATAAAAACAAAATTGGACTTAGGCAAGGGTGACAGGCAAATGTGGCCAAAAAACCACTTTGATAATTATGATTACATTGGATAGACATAACACCTTCGGTGGTCGAAATATGCAACAGAGAATATGGTAATCGACATATCAAATTTATAGAAGCGGATTATCTCGAAATTGAACTACCACAAACTGACCTATTGTTAATCAAAGATTTACTAATACATCTATCAAATGAGGACATAAAGAAATCTCTCGGAAATCTCGGTGAGTTTAAATATTCTATCGCCTTCACCGACATTGAGTCAAAAGGCTAGCGAGTCATTGCTGGAAATATTAAACGTGAATTCGATAAAAGCCAGAATAAAATAAATCTGATTACTTCGCCTTTTAGAGCGTCAAACAAACACTATTTAAGAAAGGATATTGAAACTTATACTTATCATTGGGTTGAACTTCTAGATTTCAAATAGGTGCTCCAATCGTATGATTTCTCAATCATTGGAAATCTGGCCTGACCCCTGGACGTTCAACCATTATGAGAATCTACTTAATAGTAGATCCAACAAAAAGTGAAATCTTCAAATAAGTGCTCTGACGGATTGGGCTTGCTGAGGTACTGAACCCAAAAAGAGGGACAGGAAGGGCTCTCATCGTTCCCGAATAGCTCACAACCCTAAATATTACAGAATTGCGAACTTCCGACAAGTATAAGCCGAACTTAAAATAAGATTTGCCAAAATCCCGAAGCGCAATATTGGCATAAATACCAAATAACATGCAACAATACACGATATTATGAAAAGGAACTCAATTTAGATTTTAACTTATGGAAAAATTCATTGAAAATAATAGATTCCTTGTGCTCGATGCACTACGAGGAATAGCTGCGATTGGGGTATTTCTCTTTCATATTCATCCAGCAAATTTTTTAATCATGGATGGATTATGGCTCTTAGTGGACTTTTTTTTTATTCTTAGTGGATTCGTGCTCTATCCGCAGATAAGAACAATAAGTTCAAAAAGGGATGGCCTTACCTTTATTCGAAAAAGAATTATTCGACTAATCCCATTGCCGTTACTAACAATCATCTTTATGATTTTTCGTCAACATAACGATCAACTACAAGAAATCAAAACTATTGAAGTTGATTCAATTCAAACTTATGTAGGAGCAATTCTCTTATTGCAAGTTATTTCATATCAAATAGTGCAAGTAAATCTCACGCTTTGGAGTCTTTCGACTGAATTTTATGTGAATATTCTCAGTGCATTTTTTCACTCAACTAAAGTAATTATCTCCATAATTTTAGCCTCACTTTTGGTCTTACTTTATTCGATTCATTATGGCTATCCGAAAGAGATAGGAATATTAGCAATCTCAAGGACTTGTTTGGGTTTCTACATAGGATTGGCCTTACGTAAGTTTGGGGGGAAACTCAATAAGAGTAAATTACGACTAATTTTCTCCTCTATTCTAGTAATTCCTATGTTTGGTTTAGGTGGTAGATCTATTGCAGCAATTCTTTTAGCCATTCCAATTTTTGCATACATAATAATTGACTGTTCTAAAATTGCCAATTTCAACAAGAATCAAATTTTAATAAGAGTGTGTAAGTGGCTTGGTAGAAATTCTTTTGGCATATATGTCTGGCAAATACCAGTAAATTCCATAATACAGAGCAAAGACATTTTTTCTCTTTTGCATCTTAATTCTAATAGCGTATTTTCTCAAGTTGTTGTTGTGATCTGTAAATTAAGCATATTACTCATTTTTTCCGAATTTTCGATTCGATTTTATGAAGAACCAGTCCGTAAAGTGCTAGGAGGGAGAAATCATAAATAGATTTGTGAAATTCCTTATCAAGCCGAAACCACCAAAAAATTTTTGGATATCCCGACTGAACTTGGGTTATTTCGTCCGAAGTTTTACGATTCTTACAGGAGGAACTTCCACCATCCTGCTTGCGCACCAGATTATCTCCACTTATGGGAACAACATTTATGCCCTATTTATAGTTATGACATCCTTACCATCTCTCATGCCGTTCTTAGACTTTGGTCTCGGATCTAGTATTTTTAATTTTTATACCGACAGAAGAATTGACAGAGTTTCCTCCGCAGAAGAAGTCGATCTTGTATCGGTTGTTTTCTGTTTAATTCTAGGAGTCGGAATCTTTTTGTTCTCTGCTCTCTTTTTTGCAATTGTCGTTGCTGGAATTAATCTTTTAGGTATTTCCTATTGGGATGGCAATTTAGATTTGTTTTTATTATTGATACTGGGGGCAACTATCGTTGCTGCCCCTTTTTCAATTGGATCTAAGAAGCTTCATGCTCAAAGCCAAAGTCATAAAGTGTGGCTAGCTGAGGGATCAATTCCAATTTTGACTTACTTCCTGATTCTAATATGTATGCAGATCGCAGGCAAATTTGAACCACTAATGCTGGTAGTGCCATCAATGATTCATCTCATATCTGCTGTTTGCATATTTTATTTGTCTGGGCTACATAGAATAATTCGCATACCAAAATTTGCACATTTGAAAACACTTGGTGCTGACACAATCAAGCTTGGTTTTTGGTCCCTAGTCTTGACTACTTCAGTTTCATTGATTTGGCACATTCCAAAATATTTGTATAGTTTCTCGGGAAATTTCAATTCTGTAGCAGAATATGGAATCTTAGCCATGGTTTTGATACCGGCATTTTCCTTGCTTAATGTTTCATCAACCTTGTTGGCACCTTTCGCGCGACTTTCAAAAAGAATTGAACTACATGAATTTCTCATAGATAATTTACGCAAAACTTTTTTCAGAAGCATACTAATCAGTTCCCTAGTTACTATTGGAATTTGCGTTTTGCATTTTCTTGATTTGCCTGCTCCCAATTTCCTTAATTCTCTTATTCTAATATTAATCCTAATGGCAACACCATTTTGGATAATTCCATTTACGGCATTTAGTAATCATAATGATCTCCGCTGGCTCTCTGTTCGAGTTGTGCCGGTTCTAATAGTTGGAAGTCTCGGTTTGTTCCTATGCAGATCGCTTGCGTTTTCGCAATCCATATTTCTTTACTTTCTTTCCATTTTTTTCTTTTTCTCCATACTTGCTTGGCCGCACATTTCGAGAGATCGACTATGAAGGTCTATCTGTTATCTAAAATGGTCTTCTATGAGAACTAATCCTTGCTGTAGATTAATTGGCAACGTTTTCCACAAACAAGACGTAGTGGTGCTGAATGTTTAGCAGGGTTGAGGCATCAGAAACTAGAGCTGTAGAGAGCAAATTGTCAAGCTTTTTTATTGCAGGTGTATTTTTTTCATGTGCCTTCAGAGATATTAGGTTCGTGTCATTTCTATCTCCTCAAGATATTTTCTTAATCGCCGCATTTATCTCACTATATTTAAGTTACCCGCCATGTCGAAGTAAATGGAAAATGAATCAATTTTTGTTGCTAGGAATTTTTGTTTTTATTGTTTTCGCAGTATTTTCTTTTCTAGTATCAAGAGATCCAGTTGAGAGTTCGTTCAATTATGCAAAGGTTTATGTCGCATTCATAATTCTGCCTAGCGCAATTTGGATGTTTGTAAACAATTTTGAAGATATTTCCTTTTTAATTTGGTCTTACTTAAGCGGTATTCTTTTCTCCTGCGCAATTACTCTGCTTTTTTATCCAGGAATTGATTCAGTGCGTGCGTCAGGTTTCTCTGGGCATGCTGTTTTTTTTGGCATGCTCACTTCAACTGGCATAGTCATAGTTCTAGGTAAGAGTTACAAAAAGTTTAGAGTACAAGTCCTGGCATTCTCTGTGGTGTGTCTTGCTAGTTTCGCTCTCGCGCAATCTGAATCTTCTACCGGATTAGTTAATATCGCAGTCGCACTTCTAGCGATACTAATTATGAACATCCGTCAGAGGAGATTCTTAATATCAATGAGATTTTGGATTCTGTCTGTTATGTTTTTCATCATAGCCTGGAATTCAGAGTTTCTGACTACGGCCAAATCAAGACTCTATATTACATTTCATCCTCAGACTGGTTACAGCACAAATCGCATTTCAGGGACATCGACGATTGAAGCTCGGCTTTATTCGGTTAGATTCGGTTGGGAGCGGATTAAGGATTCGTTGTTATTCGGGCATGGTTTAGATACCTTTGGTAGATCCACGTCGATTGGATTAGAACCACATAATTTTATTGTTCTAGCGTGGCAATGTGGTGGGGTATTGCTTTTATTCACAGCGCTGATTTTTCTTTTTCTTTCAATGAAGTATTTCCTCATTTTCTTTAGAAATAATTATACTCTTGGGGTAGTTGTCTGGCTCGTTACTTGGTTGGAATTAATGACAGAGCCATTGATTTATGAACGAAGTGTTCTTGCTCCGTTCTTTCTGGTTTGCATTGCTTCACATATTCAATTTTTTAAAAGGGATTAGTGCACAATTACTTTATTAATATCAACTCTAAGAGTGATTCAGCAAATTTTTTGGGAGTGTATTTAAGAATCTCGGGTTCACTGATGTAACCGGACCAGTCATCTCTTGCTTTTGCCATGGCGAAAGCAATATCCGAGGATGTACTTTCACAGATATAGACACCCTTCATTTGCTTTACAAAGTTCGCCACGCCGCACCTGTCAGAAACTACAGCATTCAAGCCGCATGCTAGAGCTTCATTGACTACCAACCCCCAGACTTCATTAGTACTTGGCAGGATAAAGGTATTGCTTGAAGCATAGATAGTTGCTAACTCTTCTTGGTTTTTATGACCGAGGAAATCGATCACATCGCCCACTCCCAGAGATGTTGCAGTTGCTCTGAGCTCATCTACTAAAGGTCCATCTCCAGCGATGAGTAATCTGTCTTCTCCTTGCTTGATAAGAGCAAAGGCCTCAATGAGAGCGCCGACGTTTTTGCGGGCAATGAGTTGACCAACATAGAGAAATCTATGGCCTGGCATTGGAGCGATTCGATGAGAGTGGGCATAAGAATAAAACCAGCTCACATCTACTGGATTGAAAAGAGTCACAATTTTCTCCGTTGGAATTCCCATTGCAATTACCGCCTGCGTCGAATCTGAGCCAGGAGTGATGACAAAATCTGCTGCTGAAAATATTGATGATCGAATTTTATTAACTAAGCGATTTTTAAAGTGATGTGATTGAAGTGTTGACTCATAGAAATGTATAACTCTTAGACCTCTTTTATTTGCTAAAAAAGTAGTTCGCATAAACATTGGTGATTCCCAGCCGCCAATAATCACGGTATCAACATTAGCCAAAATCATTTTAGCTCCAATGAAATTTGGCACTAAAACAAACTCACCAATTTTTATTGATCGATAAGACAAATAGAGATGACGCCAATTGGTAGATATTGGAGGTAACCAGTCTCTCCAATTCTTTTCCTTCAAAGTGAACACTACTTTAAGGTCAACATAATGAGATAAAGTCTCCCAAATAGGCAATCTATACGGGGCGGGTAGATTTGTGAGCCATAAAACTCTTTGCTTTTTGTCAGACATTACTTTCATGCCTTTCTAGTACAGCGGCATAACAACTATTCCAATTCAGCACAACTCGATCCCAACTTAAATCCTGAGCGGCTGATAAGGCTGCTTTCTGCAATTCGCTTTGATTGCTAGTAACTACTCTTCTCATTGCTTCCGAAATTTCGAGTGGCTCAAGATTCTCGACAACCTCTCCTGCTGAATGTTTCATTACCAGAGCAGATAGAGCTACATTTTTGGAAACTATACATGGTATTCCATGCATTAGACTTTCTGCGACAGTCACTGCAAAGTTTTCATTTTCAGAAGTCATTAATAGCCAACTACATTCTCTCAGCACTTGTGCCTTTTCAATGGAATCTATCCAGCCACGAAATTCTACCTGCTTTGATACACCAAGTTCGCATGCAAGTCTTTCCATTGAGTTTACATACTTAGGATCTCCAGTTCCGCAAACTATTAATTTGTAATCATTTCCAGCTTGCTGCACAAAATGAGCGAAAGCTTCAATTGCAATATCTAAACGTTTTACGGGGGCTATTCTGCCTAAGAATAGAAATTTAGAAGCCCCACTGCTGACGCGTAAGCTGTTGTTAGTCGAATCAATGGGTTGAATTCCGACTCCAATGACATGTGTCTTCTTTTGCAATTTAGTGCTTAGCTCACTCTTTTCAACTTCTGTCGCAACTATAACTGCATCTGCATGCCATATTAGAATATTTCTGAAATATAGATCTACAAATAACTTTCGAAATCTGTGAATTTTACTTTGATATTTAGTTAGCGTTCCATGAGGCATTAAAACATATGGCTTATTCAGCACAAGCAATAATATGAAAATTAATATATTTTGGAAGTTATAGACTGCGTGTGTGGAAATTATGTCTGCTTTTTTTATCTCAGCATACAATTTGCCAAAATCACTTAAGTTACCAATTCCGCCATATATGCTTGTTCTTCTTGAGTGAGCCACTATTGTTCTAACATTGTGCTCTTCAAGCTTAGAATAGAAGCCCTCATTTTCTAAAACGCTTGAAGAGGTTTGACCGAACACCATGACTGTTATTTCATTCTCAAGATCGGCAAGACTCGTGCTAGCACCAACCACAACTGTAGGAGGACCCCCGAACTCCTTACGAAGTGCAGACGAAAGAACCAGAATTCGCATACCTAATTCTAGGGCAGGGGAGTTACACTCAGGCAATGCAGAGAAATCTTAAGGCTTTTTCTGGGAGTGTCGATTTTAGGTCCGCGGGGATACTTCGCGTAGCTTCCTGGGCAATTTTGCAAAACACTTGCTTTAAACACTTTTTTTTCACATCCCGATTTAGGGTTTTAGCACTTCGCTTATGGGGTGCCTCGATTGGCACAGGTGTACAAATTCGAAGAGGTGTCAAAATCCACTTTCCGTGGAACCTAACGATTGGAAACGACTGCTGGATTGGCGAGGAAGTCTGGTTCATTAATCACGAGAAGGTGAGAATCGGTTCTGATGTCTGCATTTCTCAAAGATCGGTTATTTGTTCTGGAGGGCACGACTACCGAAGCCCCTCTCTTGAATATGCCCACGAACCAATTGAAATTAAAAATGGGGCTTGGATTTGCTTGGATGCAAAAGTTTTGCCTGGTGTAACTATCGGAGAGTGCTCAGTAGTTTCAGCCGGTGAGGTTGCTCGAGATCTGCTTCCAGACTTCTCAATGCTCGCATCGGGTAAAATCCAACCTATCAATCCTCCACAATAATTTTCTTACTATTTAAGTATTTGATTCAGAAAAAACTGAGCAGCTTTATTGCCATCAAAATTATCTACTGCAAATTGAAATGCCGCATTACCCATTCGAGATGATAAATCTGCATCGGTGAGAATTGTTAATACCGCATCCGCAAAGGTATTATCACTTGAGGTCGGGGGCACAACTATTCCTGCACCAGTTTCAGTAAGAATAATTGCACTCGCATTTTCAGAAGAAATCGATGCGACAATCGGTTTACCTGTAGTAAGGTAACTCATAATTTTTGAAGGCACAGAGAATTCTGAAGCTTCAGGCTCGAGTATTGCAATAAGCACCGATGCCTGGAAGAATACGCCAGATAACTCCGAAATTTCTAAAAAGTCCATCAACCATACATTTTTTCTCCTATTCTCAGGTTGGTCAAGAAATTTTCTCCCTAATCCCTGACTTACGACAACAACAACTCCATTAAGTTTCCTAAATGCTGCGTTATCGGCAAGTGCAATCAACAATTCTGGACGGTGTTTAAGACCCAAGGTTCCGGCGTATACAACAAATTTCTTATCTGAAGTCATTTGAGAATGTGGAATCCGTGGTGGCTCTGAAAACATTATAGAAGGGGTCCAGTTTGGATAAATCACAAAATTGTTTAAGTCCAATCCCCACTTTCTATAAATTCTTTCAAAGTTGGGAGCAATAGCAATAACAGTTTTGGCGTGGGCAACTATCCAAGTTTCCATGTGAATCAGGAGTCTCTTAGCTGGATAAGCAAATAATCCAAACTTACTGAGTGCATTTCCCATCGCAATGCTTATTACATCCTGCCACCAATGAATATATGGGATGTTCCTTTTCTTAGTTGCCTTAGCAAGAAAAAACATTGTTAATAGAGGTACATTCGAATAAATGACAACCTCTGCTTTAAAATTTAGTATCGCTTCGAGAAATTTACGCACTGACTTTAATTCATGAAAAAATCGCTCAATAGGATTGTAACGGTTGTATGTATTCTTAATTGAGATGGATATGAACTCTAAATATGTTGGGTCTCCCTCCAAGCGATCTACAGCGCCACGACCAGATACGTAGTCTGAGCAGTACACATGTCGCACATTGTGTCCAAGCTTTGCAAGATTCCTTGCCAAATCTGCTTGAGGGATGTGTCCTGCATAATCCAGGACAACGATTCGCATTTAAACCAAAACTCTCACTTGATCATTAATCCACGCATAAGTCTCACTCAGCCCCGCACTTAAAGTCCAGGCAGGTGACCACCCCAATTCTTTTTCAATTAACCGATTATCGGAATTGCGTCCACGCACACCCAGTGGTGCATCAAGCTTGTGATTACTAATCACGTTTTTATTAGCAATCTCTGAAACATATTCCACCAATTGGTTGATGGTAACCATCTCCTCAGAGCCAATATTGACTGGGCCAGCAAAATTAGAAACCATCAAGCGTCGGGTAGCTTCGATACAATCTTTAATGTAGAGAAAGGAGCGAGTTTGTAGGCCATCCCCCCAGACTTCAATAGCACCACCTGCGGTATCAAGTTTGGCAATTTTACGGCAAATTGCTGCTGGGGCTTTTTCACGGCCACCGTCCCAAGTCCCTTGCGGGCCATAAATATTGTGGTAGCGCGCTACAGCTACTGGAATTTTGTAATTTCGCGCATAACTAAAGTACAGACGCTCACTGAAGAGCTTCTCCCAGCCATATTCACTATCGGGGTTTGCTGGGTAGGCACTGGATTCAACACAGTTGGGATTATCTGCATCTAGCTGGTTATGTTCTGGATACATACATGCACTACTGCTGTAGAAAATCTTAGTTTTGTTGACACCATGTTGTTCATTAATCTGGCGCAGAGCTTCAAGCACATTCAAATTTATCGTCGCCGAGTTATGCATAATTTCAGCGTCGTGATCGCCAGTAAAGATAAAACCAGCACCACCCATATCTGCTGCAAACTGATAAATCTCATCAAATACTTCTCCAAACGTGCCAGCCCTTGTCACACGTAAGGCGTTTTCTACTGTGGCTACATGCCGCAAATCACCAATTACAAACTCGTCGGCTTCAGTTCGTGAAAACTCAGGCTCTTTTAGGTCGACTGCCTTGACCCAGTAATTTTCTGATTTGAGGCGAGTGATCATTGCATTGCCGATGAATCCACCACCACCGAGAACCAGGGCTGTTTTTTGGGTCGTTGTCATGAGGTAACTTTATCAATTCTTGGTCTGGCTAGAAAAGACCTATCGGTCGCCATTTTCGATTCAGTGAGGAATTTGCCGAGTTGACTGTATAAACCGATAGCCCAAATTGGGCAATTTAAGCCTGCGCATTAAACTTGAGAACTAATCAGGGGAGATTCATGGCTTCGGAGTTCCACAGGCGCGTACTGATTGCAGAAGATGAAGAGTTCACTCTTAATCTTCTCTCTGAGTTACTGGGTGCTGCTGAGTTTGAAGTCATGGCTGTCGCTACCGTCAGTGAGGCAATTTTACAGATTGAAAGCTTTGACCCTCATGCTGTTATTACAGATTTAAATTTTGGGGTCACAGGACCCAGCGGAGCAGACTTATTGGATTATCTAGATAAGAACCACCCTTGGATCGGCAAAGTGATTCTGACATCTCACGCCTCCCCTAACTTGGCTGTGCCGGGGGGCATAAAACTTCCTGAGGATGTGACTTACTTGATTAAATCTGAACTTAAATCTATTTCTACACTCATTACCTCTGTTCAAGACTCTATAACAAAATCCACTACTCCTACTCAGGCACAAATACATGATGATGGGCGCATTGTCGTGAGTCAGGCTCAAGGTGAGATTCTCCTGCTTATTGCCGAAGGTCTCACGAACGCGGCAATAGCCCGAAAACGTGGTACGTCACTGCGAGCGACAGAAACCCTCGTGCAGAGAACTTTTGCGGTTTTGGGTTTGAAAAATGATGAAGATTTTAATCCCCGCGTATTGGCAGTTCGAATGTGGCAGCAAGACAAGGTAGTTGTTAAGTGAAAAAAGCCTTTGCTCGCTTTAAGTATGCAACCACTGGGCGCTGGGCTGTTTCATTTCGCACGTATTTGCTAATTGTTTTCCCTTTTGGCTTTTTAAGCACTATTGAGCGCGAACAGTTATTTCACTCAATAGGTCTATCCCAAGCTGCAACTATTGCTATGGCGGGCGAGATTACAGCCAGCCTGTATATCCATATTCTCCAGGCAACCTTGTTACGTACGCGCTATGAACAACTACAGCTATTGAGTCGATGTGTGTTTGTGTGGGTCTCTGCAGGGGTGGTTCGAGGTTTTTTCACCGCATGCTATGGGTTTTGGGTATATGGCTTTGCCTTGAATTTTCCAAGCAGAATAATCCCTTCCACGTTTTACACAGCTTTTGCCATGATGGCAGCGGCTTTTTATTTTGGCAGCATTGAGCGTAAAAGAATTGAAATTCAAGCCATGAACTCTTTGGGAAGGGTTCTTTCTCAGGAGCAAAAAGAGTTAAGCGGCATGCAAAAAGAGCTCAAGTTGGACTATTTAGAGGTTTTAGACAAGGCGCTCTTACCCCAGGCTGAAGTTCTCCGTGATCAAATCTCTCAAGCTTTGAGATCACAACCTCACTCTGTGAACAGCGACATTTTTAATGATCTCCAAATTAAGGCCAATGAACTGTCGAATGCGCTTGAAAATCAAATGTATCGACTCAAAGTTAACACATCAAATACTAATCCTGATCCTTTCAAAGAGCAGCGATTTAGTTATTGGTTTGCACTCATCCCAAAGACGGTCTCAATCCGACTAACTTTCTTATTACTTTTGCTTGGTTCAGCTGCAGGACAATTCCCTAGAAATGGGATGCGAGGAGTTTTAACTGGAATTGTTGCCACAATTATCCTAGTTGCCTATCTACTTCTCTTTTCATTTCTTTTTAAGCGAACAAATTTTTCGAGAGCAGTTCTTCTTACAACATCCTTTGGTGGAACTTTCATACTTCAGTATCTCTTCGTTACTGTGCAATCGAAGGTGGCGGTGCTTTCACTTGAAAACCCATTTGAGCCTTGGTATGCGGGGCTAAAAACCTTATATGGAGTCTACCTTGCCTCTGTCGTAGCCTCCTTAATGATTCAGGTTGGTTATACCTACAAAGGTATACTTCAAGGCAGCCTAGATCAAGAGAATATAAATCAATCTCTCCAAAAAATTAATTTTAGGCTTGAGGATTCTAAATTTGAGGCGAGCTATGGTGTACTACAGGGCAAAATCACTGGAGTGATAATTGCACTTCATTTATTGAATTCTCGATCTTTGGATGAGATCAGTGATTCACGAAAGTATGAGTTACTCTCAACTGCCAATTCGCTTTTGAATCAAAGCATAGGGGCCATTAGGAGTTTAGAGGCGCTGAGATGATTCAAGAGCAAAATCTTAAAAGCCAAGTTAATGAAATTGCCAAGCTCGTCCCTACTCAATTGACCAGTTTCACGGTATTTAAGTGGACATATCCCATCTCAATAGTGCTTGCGCTGACAACTACCGCCGCAGAAATTCAAGGGCCGAGTGAGTATGTGAGATGGCTAGTCATTGGCTTCTTAGCACACACGAGCATGCTCCCTTTTGTAATCTATGGGGAAAACCACAACTCACGTATCGAGCAATTCACCCTTGTTGTTTTTATGGGGGTAGCTCGTGGAACAACTATTGGATTAGTGGCTCCACTCCTGAAGCTCAGTGATACGCTCCCTCTCGAACTTCGAATCGCAAACACTGTTTTTGCAGTTGTTTATTGGTTTATTGCAGGTTCAATAATCGTAGAGTATGGAGTAACATTTCGAAAAAAAGTAAAATCACTTTTAACGGAAATAATTGAAAAGAATTACAGCGCCATTTCCAAAGATACTGAATCCTCAACCCATGAAATAACAAGATTAATCGGCAACTTACAAGATAAAATACTCATCACTATTGGCGAGTCGCCAACGAAAATAGACTTGGAAGCGGCATCATCTGAAATTGATTCCCTTATCAACTCTCATCTGCGCCCACTAGCGCATTCGCAGTGGCGCAATGGAGAGCTAATCTGGATTAGAAATGGATTTATCACCACCCTACGCCAAGCTCTGGGAGAAGTTAAGATCCCCGTAAAAGCTGTAGTTTTACTCACATTTCCTTTTGCGGCCGTCACGCAATCGAGTCGCATGGGTCTACTCTCTACTGTTGTAGTTCTGAGTCTATGGATAGCGCTCGTACTTATAGGTGAGAAATTCATTTTTCGCTCCCAATACCTAGCTGCAAACGTATTTCAAAGTAATCTCTATTTTCTAGTACTTGTAATCTTGGTTATTTACCCAACTGCATTTTTTGTTCACTATTTCTCGCCTTTTCTAGATCATTCACCAATTTTGACCATGATTCAGGGTTACGTGCTCAGTGCCCTAACCATGGCAGGCCTATTTATCATTGGTGCACTTGTGCTTTCCATAAGCTATGAGACAGAATTTGCATTCAATTTTCTCAGCGATGTAATTGCCAAGGGTGAATTAGATAGCCTCATACGCCAAACTCGATCTGGCAATACAGATACACAATTTGCACAATATGTACATGCCGAGGTGCAAGCACAGCTTCTGGCTTGCAAGTTGCTTCTTCTAAAGGCCGCCGAATCTGATTTTGCACTCTTCCCGCCCGAAATTACCCAACAAATTACGGAGCGCATGGATAAACTCAAACTGCCATTTATACGCCGTTCTGCACAAGTTACTAGTGAGCGCCTCAAAGAGATTTCACACACTTGGTCAGGTTTGGCTCAAATATCCTATGAATTGCCAGCTGAACTAGCACAACTGCAACCATATAGCGAAGTCACTTCGCAATTAATTGAAGAGGGTGTTGTTAATGCGATTAGACATGGGAAAGCCACAATAATTGCGATTAAGGCGACAAATTCGCAGGATTCAATTGAAGTAAGCGTGATTGATAATGGAAAATTTGAAAAAATCACCAAAGGGGCAGGCTTGGGTTCAATCTTATTCAATACATTTGCGAGTACCTGGAGTATTAACCCTGTTGGCAATAACACAGAGCTCACTTTTACAGTTTCTACAAAGGTTACTGGAGCCAAGATATGAAAAAACCTTTAGTTCTTAGAATGAAAGAACACGCAAATTCCCAACAGTTTGCCATTTTGGCACTCATGCTCATACCCGACTCAATCGCAATCGCGTTTTCAGCAGTTACTGCATATATATCCAGGTTCCCAGATTCTAAAAAGATCATAGAAGATGAACCGGCTATCGCTCAATTTGAGTATCGAGGAATTCTGGCTTTTATAGTTATTGCTTGGATTCTAGTCTTAATTGCTACAGGAACATATCGATTTAACCATGCCACCTTGGTCATCTTTAACTTACGAATGATTATCAAGCGCTCCTTTACTTTTTTCTTTTTCTTGGGCTTTCTTTCATTTATTCTAAGAGCTTCCTTTTCGCGCTCAGTTTTCTTAGTAATGCTTGGAAGTGGCTTGGTCTATTTGTTCTTAGTGCGTATGAGTATTTATGGCATCGTCTTGCGCCCAATGATTCTGCGTAAGAAAGTTTCATCAAACATGATGATTGTTGCTCGAAAAAAAGAGGATCTGGAAGAACACACAGATTGGCTCATGGCCCACCGCAGTTTAGGCTTCACAATTGCTTCTAGGCTGGTGTGTGCAGAAATTACGAGCACATGGATTGAGGAGTTCGACCGTTTACTGCGTTATCAAAAGATTACAGAAGTACTTTTGCTACCAGGCATGGAATCTGATCCAAACTTCTCTAAATTTATCCACTACTGCGAAGACTTGGACATTCATGTGAACTGGATTCCATTGGACTCCGGCAACTTGGGCTATTGGCTTATCCCCTCACCTCAAGAAGGGATCCCTTTCTTAACCTTTGAAAAATCAGAGATTTCCCTTCCTTGGCGAATTGTTAAACGAAGCTTCGATCTTCTCTTTTCACTAGCAGTCATGGTGCTTCTGAGCCCAGTATTTCTCTTGATTGCATTTGCTGTGCTGATTAGTAGCGGCTGGCCAGTTTTCTACTCACAAAAGCGTATCGGCCTCAATGGTCGCCCATTCAAGTTCTATAAATTCCGTTCTATGGTTAAAAATGCAGACAAAATAGTTAGCGTTCAACTCTCAGCTGATTCTAAAATCCGCGATGCATCAAAAATACCAAATGATCCACGAGTGACACCTGTTGGACGAGTCTTGCGAAAGTATTCAATGGATGAGCTACCTCAATTTCTAAATGTGATACTGGGTTCTATGTCGGTTGTGGGTCCAAGGCCTGCGGTAGTAAAAGAAGTGAATCAATATGACTCACTTTATGAGCGTCGCTTAAAAGCCAAACCTGGCATTACTGGCCCCTGGCAAATCAGCGGACGCTCAGATCTAGATTTACGCACCAGCGTTGCTCTTGATTTAAACTATTTAATTAACTGGTCCTTCACACGAGATCTTTGGATCATTGTTTCAACCATTGGAGCTATCTTTAGAGGAAAAGGCGCGTATTAAGCCTTAGAATCCTGTTGGTGCTGTAACTCTTCCTTAAATCTCTTGCCTTTAATATGTTCAAATAGCTCTTCACGCTCGATGCGTGCAAGATCATCGGGGCGCGGTGTGTAGCGACCAATGGCTGTGTCTTTAGAGGCATAGGGCTTGTAGTTAGCGCCGTAGTAGCGTGGATAGCCATAACGGTATCCATATTCATACTCAAGGGTTGATTCAGGGATCTTGTTTAAGACAACACCAAGAATGATTGAACCAACGGCCTTCACGGCATCGTATGAACCAATAAAGTGAGGTTTCTTAGTAACACCTGCATGGACTACCAAAATCGCACCATCTGCCTTTGCGGCGACAATAGCTGCATCCGTGACGGGCAACAGCGGTGGGCAGTCAATAATGACGTATTCAAACTGCTTACGCAGTTGGGCAATCATCTCTTCAAAGCGGTGAGAGCCAAGTAACTCTGAAGGGTTAGGTGGTACCTTTCCTGATAAAAGGACCTGCAAGCCTGTGCTCTCGTATGAATGCAGTAGTTTCTTGACCGTGTTGGCTGTCAACTTACTCGCATCAGTAAGGAGCTCACTTATTCCTACAGACTTACTTGATAACTCCAGGTAGATAGGGACTTTGGGGCGACGCAAATCTGCTTCGACCAAAACAGTCTTTGATCCACCTTGAGCTAGTGAGAGAGCAAGGTTAATGGCCGTTGTTGTCTTACCTTCATTGGGAAGGGCTGATGTAATAACTATTACCTGGGGATGTGCGTCGGGTCGTAGGAACTGCAAATTAGTACGTAGAGTGCGAAATGACTCTGTGCGCGCTGCATAGCGTCCGATCTGTGTCACTAATGGCTTTTCGTCAGCGATCTCATCAAAGCCAATGGCAGCAAGCAACGGCGTGCCATTGAGGTCATCTTCATTCTTGATTGTGTTATCAAGTATTTGGCGAAGAGAGGCTAATCCCATACCTAGACCAAGGCCTAGCAGAAGCCCGAGAGCAAAGTTAATTGATTTCTTAGGATTGGATGGGGCATCTGCTGGAATCGCCATCTTGACAGTTGAAACTTTAACTGGGGAATCAACGCCAATACCATGCAACTCTAGATCTCCAACTGTTGTACCAAATTGATTCGCCACTGCATTTGCAATGGCAGCTGCGCGATCTGGATTGGTATCTGTGACAGTGAGGGCAATCAAAACAGTATCGAGTGGGGCTGATGCAGAAATCTGTCGTGCAAGTTGGGTAGGTGTGATTTTGAGTTCAAGTTGCTCGATAACAGGTCCCAGCGTTAGTGGACTATCGATTATTTGTGCATATGATTTCACACGTTGCTGGGAAAAACTTGAACCTTGTTGCATGGCTGAGATATCTAGAGCAGATGCTGGCGTGGAAACAAAAAGTTCTGCTTGTGATTGATATGTAGGCGTTGTTACAAATGTAATAATCATTGAAACTAATACACCAAGGATTATTGAGGCAATGATGAGGATCCGATTTTGAACAATCAGGCGCCAATATTGGATGAGTTCCACACCAGCACCTCCTCGCGAGCGCAGCACACAAGGGGTGGGGGTACCCCTCATGTGTTCCAATCGTAGTTTTTTATGAGGGCTTATGGCCATGCCGTGTCTGGATTTGCTGGTATAACCCGTATCGCAAATGGAGATATAGGCGAGTGTCTACTGTTTGCGTTGTAAAAACCGTACAAGCAAAAGCCCAATAATTACGCTCACAGTATTAGAGATGAAGTCTGCAAATTCAGAGACTCTGCCTGGAATGACTATCTGAGTGAGCTCGATTGCAAGTGAGAGTGAGATACCTAAAAAGAATATCTTGCGTTTTTTAAGTGTAGGAACGGCAAATTGAATAACGATAACGAGCGGGGTGAGCATAAAGAAGTTAGCGATAGCAACAATTCGGGCATCTGCATAGAGGATCTTATAAAAAAGATTCGCATGGCTCTCTAAAAAAGCAGCAAGCTCTGAAGGTGATCCATTGACCAATACGGGGCGAGGAAAGAAAACAAATGTAATCAGGGTAGCCATATAGCAAATAAGCAGAAATACGAATATGGACCGAGTAGGTGTTTGACCGAGATGCCTTTTCACACAGTAACCTTAACTCATGCCAATCGTGGTTGTCTGCACAATGAACCAGGCTCGCTCCCCATTTGCACAGGCAGTTTTGCAAAGGAATTTTCCAAATGACCAAATTTCATCAACTGGTGTGAGGGCAATCCTTGATACACCCGTAATGGAAATGGTTGCTGCCATTGCTAAAGAGTGGAATGTGCCTATCTCTAAGAAGTATTCAACGAATTTAGATGTCGATAAGGATGTAATCCTTTCTGCAGATTTAGTAATCTGCGCAGAAGAGGCACACTGTGCGGCAATCACTGCCCTTGGATACACAGGAGCATTGATAAGTTATGAAAAGATACTTGAGGACAAGGATTTCATCCCACTAGATCCAGATGGCTATACACCAGAGAATATGCGTCGGGAGTTGGGCAAGGTTGCCGCCCTCACTCTTCGAGCCGTGCTAGATCATAAGAAAATTTCTAATAAGCATCCTGTGCTGGCAGTCATACCGCATGGCATTTCAGATTTAGAGATGGCTCTGACTCATGCACAATTTGAAAGAAAACTCCGAGGCGCAGTATTAATTGATGCAGATCTTCGGGCACCTTTGCATCAAGAACTATTGGATCTAGGGATTGAAAGAGTTGAGTTTGATGTCACTGAGCATTTCGATGAAAACCCTCAAGTGCCAAGTGAGAGTCAAGCCCTCTCCCATGTTCGACAATTAGATGATCCAGAAAAATACTTTCTTGACCCACTCTGGCGCGATTTCATCGCCTCTTACTCACAGCGTTCACCTGTTGTGCTACTAACGGCTCCAAGGCATTCTCGGATGCGCCGGTTACCAGATTCCTACCTTTCATCCCTTCATGCAGATGAGTTCTCGGTGATTTCGAGTTGATGATGAGTTTTCTTAAACGTTTTATTAATTCTTGGTGGAAAGTAACATTACTGATTTCTATTGCTATTGTGATTACAGTACTTTCATACTGTGCTATCACTTTTGGGCCCATGATCTCTCACATAAAGACATATGTAACATCTATACACAATGATTCTCCCCCTGAAAAGATCGAAAAATCTTCCAAGGAAATTTCAAATGATTTGGATCGAGCATTTCAGAGCCTCGATAAGCCAATTCTCAAGCAATTATTAAGAGTCAGTGGATTAGATTTTTCACCAATTGCTCCAGAGCTTAAGGGTTTAATCCTTGCCAGTCCCGAGATAACTGGTGCAACAAAAGCTAAAAAATTTATGATTGCATTTCAAAACTCTGCCGAGGCAAGAGGCACCGGTGGGATATTGGGAGCATTTGCCATCCTTACCGTTGAGAATGGACATCTGCGCATTGAGCGCACGGGATCCAATGTCTTACTTAAATCTCTCGATGAGATACCAATACCAATGCCCACCGAATACACAAATTTATACAGAAGTGACCCAGCTATTTGGCAAAATTCAAATCTCTCTCCTCACTATCCCTATGGAGCGAAAATTTGGATGGCGCTCTGGGAAAAGCAATACAATGAAAAACTTGATGGTGTGTTAGCAATTGATCCAACAGCTCTTAGTTATATTTTAGAAGCAACCGGTTCGATTAAATTGAAAAATGGGGAAAAAATTGACTCAGACAATGTTGTTTTCAATACGTTGTCAGGGGCATACAAGAGATTCGAAAAGGATAATCTAGCTCGAAAAAAGTATTTAGTAGATATTATGAATGCAACTTTTTCCAAAATAGTAACTGGTGATTTCTCAACAATCTCAATGGCCAAAGCAATTCGAAGGGGAATTGGAGAGAATCGCATACTTTTCTATGCTAATGACTCATTAACTCAAGAATCACTTTTTGAGACTAGGCTTTCAGGCAATTTGACTGCAAAAGCGAATAACCAATTTCGTGTGGTCATTCAAAATATTGATGCGAGTAAACTTGATTACTATCTTGATCGTAAAATATACCTAAAATCCCTTTCATGCGCCGACCCCCGGACAACTGAGATTTCTGTAGTTGTTACAAACTCCTTGAAAACTGGTGTTGGGCTTCCTGCCTATGTTTTAACTCGAGCCGATAAGACGAAGCCGATTGGGATGATAACCGGCCAACACCGCTTTCTAGTTTTTATATACGGGCCTGTAGGTTCAAGTTTAGTGCACGCTAAGAGATCAAGTTCTTTTGGTTCAGCAGGTGGTGTCGGAACAGAATTAGGAAGACCAATTCTGGTATCCGATGTCGATCTCTCTCCACTTATGAGCGAAAAGATTACTGCAACTTTCACAAGTGGTTCTGGAAAACTTACCTACTTTGACCAACCACTGGTTCGAAAAAGTTCTATAACTATCAACGACAAATGCAAGGGGCAGTGAAATGAAACCTAGATCTAGCAGGAAATTCTTGATCACTCTTGTTGTAGGATCGCTGTCACTTTTGATGCTTGGATCTGGACCTTCCTATTCAGCAGATTACCCACCAATACCTGGTGCCACATTGCCAGAAGCACCAGTAGCACCAGTAACACCTGCTGAAATTGCCACAGCAGTAAAAGCTGATCCACTGGCTGCACAGGCTGCAGTTGCCGCAACTGCTGTAAATACGGCAGTGGCAACAGCTCTTGCGGAAGTGAGCTCAAACCCAACCAATGCTTTTGCATCAGTTGCCAAAATTGAAAGCGCAGTTACTGCAGTAGTTCAAGCTGCTGCAGCAGCAGAATCTAACGCGGCTAAAGCCACTGAAGTTGCGGTTCAAGCAGTAGCTGCTGCTACAGAAAAAGTTGCAGTCGCAGAAGCAGCGGCTACAAAAGCGACGGCAGCGGTCGAAGTCGCAAGCAAAGCTGCTGAAGTTGCTACCCAAGCAACTGCGCAAGCTGCGCAAGCTGTCGCGCAAGCTAGCCAAGCTACCCAGGTCGCCACACAAGCAGCTGCAGTTGCCACACAAGCCACACAAGCAGCGGCAGTTGCCACACAAGCAGCTGCGCAAGCGTCACAAGTTTTCACACAAGCGACAAAGGTAGCCGAAGCAAGTCAAAAAAGCGCCGATGACGCTGTCGCTGCTTACAATAAAGCGGCGGCGGCAGGAAATCTTACGGTTGCACCTAATCCTGAAAGATCAAGAGATTCAGAACAGAATTTATCTTCTGTCCCAAGTGAAAAAGTAAAAGTCTCTCAGCAGGAGAATCTAAAGAACTATGCATTACGGATCAAAATGGGGCCTGAAGCTGACAGACTTAAAATAATCGCCGATGCCGCAGTTAAAAAAGCTGCTGCAGATAAAGCTGCTGCAGATAAAGCTGCTGCAGATAAAGCTGCTGCAGATAAAGCTGCTGCAGATGCAAAGGCTGCGGCAGAAAAGGCTGCAGCCGATGCGGCTGCGGCAGCAGAAAAGGCCGCAGCAGCAGAAAAGGCTGCTGCCGATGCTAAGGCGGCTGCCGATAAAGCTAAGGCAGATGCCGATAAAGCTAAGGCAGATGCCGATAAAGCTAAGGCAGATGCCGATAAAGCTAAGGCAGATGCTGCTGCTGCACAAGCCGCTGCTGCTGCTGCACAAGCGGCAGCACAAGCTAAAGTCCTAGCGGCCCAAGCTGCCAAAAAATTGGCCGAAGATGCTAAGAAAACCCTTGAAAACCTAAAAGCAAAAATCAAAAAAACTACCGGAATTGATACCAACAATTCAGCGACATCAACCAAAGCTCAGATTAATTCTAAATCTCCAACTCCTGCGACTAGCCAAACCTCATTGGAAAATGCTGCGCCTAGCTCTAACCTTAAATGGCTACTTGTTATCTTTTTTATCTTGGCCTTTGGTGCTTTAATGCTAGTAAGGAGAACAAATAATGCCAGATCTCGAAATACCCCTGAGCCCTCTTACACTCAAGAGTTAGCATTTCTCTCGGACTACTCCTATGAATCACAGAATCTCAAGTCAGAGGCGAAACAAGCGATTGGGAAGAAATCAGCCATGAAAAAAACCGCAACTAAGAAGGCGGTTTCCAAGAAAAAAAGCCTCAAGAAACCCCCTCCCTCACGCAAAAAAGTGACCAAAAAGGCTCCCACCAAGAAGAAGACCGTTGCCAAGAAGCGGGCAAATAACTGATAGGTTTCCACCTGCATTCAAGCGTTTCCGGCGCCTGGATGCTTGGGTGGTTAGCTCAGTTGGTAGAGCAGGTGACTCTTAATCACCGGGTCGGGGGTTCGAGTCCCTCACCACCCACTTATGAAGGGGTCCATTTAAATAAAGTTCAGTAAGTTCTTCTTCGCGAATAGCCTAACGAATCAAAGTAATGGCTTTAGGAGAAAAACTCCACGCAGTTACAGCCTTGCTACACACACTCATCCCTGCTTGATGAATCACCTTTTCTACTTTCAACTCTGACTTATTAATTAATTGGAAAAGGAAGCTCTCGGTAGAGGTTGCTACGTCAACTACATAGCAGTAGATGTTGCCATCGTCAGTTACTTGTGTTGGCAGCACATTCACCCGCCCTGACCCTTGAATCGGAAATCTTGGATAATTGACTGGTTCATACTGCAAGTTAGGAGTTATCGATTCTATCCGTGTCGAATAAGCAATTCGAGATTGAGGTTGATAAGTATCTGCGCTGAAAACTAGGAATCTTCCATCAGCAGGGTCGAAACCATTTCCGGGATTATCTTTAGGTGTCCAACGGCCAGCAGCTGTACCAACTTTATCAATTGCGAGCGATCCACATCTTGGGCTTTCCGTTGAAAGATTCGTCGCAGATAATCCGATCTTTGGATAAAGTTGAGTTTTTATAGCTTCAACATAAAAATCCCAGGGGCATAAAGTTCCAGGTGCATTAACCTTTCCATATCTATTTGGATTGACATATCCATCGCTTGCTCGAGTATCCGACATTCCTATATCGATGGCCGGTGAATGAGATGCAGTGCTACTGGTTGCCAATTGCGTACCTTCAGCAACCTTAATCTTAGTATTTGCAGAACAGGATTCAACTGTTTCGTCAACAGTACTATATGTTGAGCACTGGTAAGCCGTCGCTAGTGGTTGAAGATTAGGATTCAAATTTGTGACGTGACCGAAGTGCCCTTGAACCTCGTCACACACTGTGAAAAACAGAGCGTAATCTATATAACCGAGGCGAGTTGGAGAAATATTGTAAGTGACTTTTCGAATTTGTATGATAGTCAAATCACCTGGGGCAAAAATAGGAACACCGTAGTCATTGAGCATAAAGCCAGTGTGTTGCTTGGGTAGAGGACTTCCACCAACGGGGGCTAGTACTCCGATTGGTGCAATGTAACTTACTTTTGAAATATCTATCGGAAGCCTTCTAAATAGATTATTGCTGGAACATTTACTCGATTCTGAATTCGATGTTGGCGTTGATGTTGAGGATGATATTGGAGCCGATGTTGGATTTGCACTAGTAGTAGGATTTGGGGTTTGTTTCTGAACCACAACTCCTTTGTTCCAAACTAACTTCTTGCCAGATTTGATGCAAGTGAAATTCATGCCTTGGTGGGTCTTTGTTAATCCAAGCTTTGAACAGATAGATCCTGCTTTTGGAGGAGTGGCGGAATAGGCGGGAATAAAAGAAAAGGTGAGCAAAAAAGACAACCCAATTGCTGCTTTTCTCATGGGTAAAATCTATGAGAAGATTAATAAAATGTAAAATAATGGGGAGTGAATGTGCCAATCCATTGAGTCAGAGAAATCTATCATATAATTTCAGAATGTTGGTTAAGAAATTGGTCAAGATTTTGACAGCTTTGTTCACAACTGTTCTATTATCGGTCTCAGTAATTGCACCTGTGCATAGTGCCACTCCCCTCGAATTACTTCCCGGTGGAGTCGCAAGCCAGGGGTATTTGGGAATTGACTTTTCTCAACGGCAACCTGGATATGGGGAAAATGTTTCGATAATAACTACAAATGTGCCTCCCAAGGCGGGCACCCCGCCAAGTATGTATTTATGTTCAGCACTAAGCGATATCAATTGCAGTAAAGGTTCCTATATTCGTGCGCAGTTAATCTTACCGCCATGCATCACTGCTGATCAAATGATGTGCATTGAGAGTTTGAACCTAGGGACCACGGCCGCAAATATGCAGTCGGCCGTTCTTGATCATGAAATTAAATCGCTCACCACTCCTGCAGATACAACACTGGGAATGCCCAAAGGTGGGGGTCCAAGTTTATGGAACGCTCCAAAAACGCCAAATAAAGCCGGGACTACAACGTATGGAGTTATTGCACGTGTTGTATATAACCAAGATCGTGGAGAAATTGGAGCAGCAGGCAAGAGTAACGCGCCACTGACTTTGGTATCTATGTCGCTAAGTGTTATTCCAGTGTCTATAAAAGTCGGAAAGTATTATCCCTTGGAGAGCTATGAGACTGTTAATTTAGATGGAAGCGCAACTTACGGCATTAGGCCGAGCGGAAAAGATTACGATAATTTAGAAGACTGCGCTTGGAGTGAAGCAGGATTTTGTGCCAAATATGAAGATTTTTCCGATAACACACGTGTGGGTCTTGGTCTACGTATGGGTGCAGAAATGACTGGTTGGCTATATGGACGAATGAAAGATGTTGATGTAAAAGTTAATCCCATTGATGCTAAGTACAATCTAATAAGAATTGAGGCAGCTCCTATAGATGCACCCGGTGCGTTTGGTTTCCTAAAGAAAAGCGAGCTTTCAACTAATCCCAAGATGGATGCGCGAATTAGTTTGAGTTTGGGTGAGTTCGGATATAGTAAAATGGTTAAAGATGCTGGTTCTGTAGTTTATGGATACGACCCGGTGGGAAATTTCGAAGATTTTGCCATATTTGAACCAATCTTGAAAACTAAACCAGACTATCGCAGGCAATGGGTTATCTTCTCTGGCGCAAGTGTAAATGGCTACCAAGCAACCAGTGGTAACAAGTGCTTTGATGATAAGACTCAGTTGCTGGGGATAGTTACTACCAATGCTTTGGTCTACTCCCCTTCTGCGCCTGAGTTCAAAGATGGTGCGCTAGATTATAAGGTCGCCGGCCTTCACTTTCTTGAAGATGGCAAGACACTTACTCGCGGTAGTTATGACTTGGCTATTCGAACTTCTGTTGCGCGCTGTGTTTATGGATTTACCGATGCTCCATTTCAAGCATCGGTAAGCGTAATTAATGCAGATGGTAATCAGCAAGTAATCGGAACTGAAACGGTTCGAGAAGATGCCAAGCGCGAGTGGTTATTTTTAACCGCTAAGAATTTTACTTTTTCCTCTCCGACGATTCGCGTTAAATTAACTCAGGAGAAAAAAGAAGTGCCTGCAGTACCAGCGCCTGTCGCAACCCAAGCAGCTCCGACACCAGCTCCGACACCAGCGACAAAAGCTGCAACAAAAACAATAACCTGTGTGAAAGGAAAGGTTATTAAGAAAGTGAGCGCAAAGTCACCAAAGTGTCCTGCGGGATATAAAGAGAAGTCATAAAGCTCTTAATAATTATCTTCTAGGCATCTTATGTCCATTCAATACTCACGGAATTAATCATTCTTAATTTCTAATATTCATTTTCAGTTCTGGGATACTTATATTCTCTGAAGAGTTTGCCCCACCAGAAAGGCTACAACTGCCGATTTTTGTGGCTATGAGTTGCAAGAAAACCGGCAATCTCAATTTAATGTAATTGATTCTCTTCAACTCTAACCCAGGTAGAGTCTTGTTTAAGGAGTTGGTCCGCCTTGCATTTGGTAGCCATTAGGACATTGCACAGGAATTTTTCCCGTCACTTTCTTAGTCTCATTCCCCTTAACGCAAGTAATTGTTGTCTCGCCATTGGTTGGAGTCGAGTTGCCAATTGGTGGTGTTGGGTTTGTGGCAGAAACACTCATTTTGTATCCAGTTGGGCATTGAGGTTTAATACCCGTGACTTTCTTGATAACAGTTCCTTTGGTGCATGTAATAGTAACTTGCGATGCTTGCATCGCATATCCTGTTGGGCAGGTTGGCTTAACCCCCGTCACCGTTTTCTTGATAGATCCTTTAACGCATGTAATGGTGTTCTTAGCATCTGTTAAAGCAGGTGAATTGGGTTGTGTTGGTTGACCTGGTTGTGTTGGTTGACCTGGTTGTGTTGGTTGACCTGGTTGTGTTGGTTGACCTGGTTGTGTTGGTTGACCTGGTTGTGTTGGTTGACCTGGTTGTGTTGGTTGACCTG
>Ga0214919_10001255_pt1 | contig 42075 bp, 37 predicted proteins | sample LL1503_MetaG_FD_177994 | JGI IMG/M metagenome (GOLD analysis project Ga0214919, IMG submission 177994) | Freshwater microbial communities from Lake Lanier, Atlanta, Georgia, United States - LL-1503 | ecosystem: Environmental > Aquatic > Freshwater > Lake | place: USA: Georgia | collected... | reverse complement strand
AAATCTTCCACCTGCTGATCCAAATCTTCCACCTGCTGATCCAAATCTTCCACCTGCTGATCCAAATCTTCCACCTGCTGATCCAAATCTTCCACCTGCAGATCCAAATCTTCCACCTGCTGATCCAAATCTTCCACCTGCAGATCCAAATCTTCCACCTGCTGATCCAACCCAACTTCCTCCTGCTGACCCAAATCTTCCTCCTTCAGATCCAAATCTTCCTCCTGCTGACCCAAATCTTCCTCCTTCAGATCCAAATCTTCCTCCTTCAGATCCAAATCTTCCTCCTTCAGATCCAAATCTTCCTCCTGCTGACCCAAATCTTCCTCCTGCTGATGGAACAGTGTTAGATACTCCAGAACCTATTCTTGAACCTGGAACAGTACCAAATCCATTAGAAGTTCCGTCTGATACAGCACAACCCGATGCTGCTGTAGATGCCGCACCACAATTAGACATTTTAAAAAGAGATGGTGCTTTTAATGAAAATGAACAAGAAAAACAAAATGAAAAAACGAATCAAACACTTGATGACATAACAGCAAAAATAGAAAAAATACAAACTACAATGAAAGAGGCTATAGAAGAAATAAAAACAGTCAAATCACAGACAGGTGGTAAAAAACGTAAAACACGTAAATTTAGACTAGGAAAGCGTAATAGATCTCATAAAAAGAAATAAAAAGCAAAAATAAATAACAATATCTAAAATATATTGTTATTGATCCTATTTTTAAGGGGTTAAATGAAAGGTAAATATTTTATCGTGTCATTATCATAAACAGTTACTTTGTACGCTTCACCAGCACCTTCAACATAAACTGTATCACCATTATATAATTTATCAACTCCATTATCATTTAACGCACTTCGTCCTTTAACCGAAATAGGTAATTTTACATTATTATGTTGATTACTAATAGTGTAGTAGTTCCATAAATCCCTTCTATTAAACAAAACTCTGCCCATTAATGGCAATATATTATCTTTTTGACTGCTATTTAAAGGTGTTAATATTCCGACTTGTCTATAAGACGTTTCAACCGAGCTTGTGGCTACATTAATAGGTACCGTACCCGGAGGAATATAATTTAATTGTGGAACTAAATATCTTTCATCTCTTAATGGTGCGGAATATGGATTTAAATAAGCATCGTTGGGTATATTATTATAAGGCCAACTTGGTTGTTGAAACCAACTAAATAATCCGGACGATTGGTTCTCTCTTGTTTCATTATTAACAATGATTTTTTCGGATGGATGGTTGTTAATTTGTATATTTCTATTCATATTTGTATAAATAAGATAAACTACAAGTAATAAACAAATAGATATGAAAAACATGGAAATATTTTCAACACATACAACTCCAGGAGGACATTTTCTCATTTATATAATAATTATATTATATAAATTAATTTAAATTACTATTTTTACTATTTTACCCAATCATAGAGGAAATATACGTTATTTTTGCACGATAATATTTATTTAATATGTAAAAAGCTAATGAAAACATACCAGCACTAGTAACTTCTTTAACTCTTAAATGTTCAAATCCATATACACCTTCTAATGGGAAAGGAATTAGTGGAATAATATTTCTTACAAAATATATAACAATAGATACCCCCCATAAAAATAATATAATTTCTGATATACTTTTACTAAGTGGTTTTTTTTCTTCTTCTTTTAAATCAAATGGTCCAAAGTATTTATCGCAAATTTGTGCAAAAGAAATTCCTAATACAAAATATAAAGTAGTAATGTATCCTATATCAAAAATTTTTATAAGACGAATCATTGTGTTATTTTTTTTCATAATTTATATATAATATATAAAAATAAATTATAATAAATAAATTATAATAAATTATAATAAATTATAATAAATTATAATAAATTATAATAAATTATATTTACATCCTTTAAATATTTATTGTTTTTTAACAGTAGAAGGATTAAATTGCTTAGCTAATTTATCTAATTGGTCTACACCACCTGCTTGTTGCATACTACCCATCATTGATTTTGCCTGGTCTAATAAAGGACCAACAGTTTGCATCAATGGACCAAGTTGTGTCATTGCTTCAGTTAATTGTTTTTGTTGTTTCATTAAATTTTGAGTATCAGAGGTTAAATTTTTGATTCCATCACTTCCTAATATATTATTCAATTCATCATACGCATCTTCAATTGTTGCGGCATAATCAACATTGTATTTGGATTTATTTTTATTACGACCTACTTCAAACCCGCTATTTCCTAGTTTTTCTTTTGTTTCATGTTCGACGCGTTCAGATGATGGTTCGACTTCTACGGAATTATCAGCTGAATCATCTGTTTTTTGTTCTGCTATTGGTGTTATTACATGAGGTTGTTTTCCATCATCCTTTTTTTTTGCTTCCATTTCCATTCCTTCTTTAAATTTATTTTTTCCTAATACTGCCAAATTAACTAAAATTAATGGAATACCTAAAATAATTATCATATTTTTACTAAAGTTAGTAATTATTATACTTAATAAAATAAAAAATACTACAGCATCAAATCTGCTGTATATTAAATAACCAATAATATTTGTTAAAGATAGCCAAAATACTACTGTTAATGCTGCTTTACTTGTTAACAAATTCGACAAAAATGCATTAGTCTTCATTTATATATATTATTTTTAAAAAAAAATGAAATAATTATTAATTATTTAATTAATAATATAAATTAATAAAAAATAGTATGTCAAATAATGATGATGATGAATTTGATGGTTATGGTTACGATGATTCAGATTATGATTCAGATGAAGAAGACCTTTATTTTAACCCAGATGAACCACGTAATAGTCGTTTTAATATAGTTTTATGTGAATTATATTGTAAACTACACGGTAAAGGAATGGGAAATAAACTCTTTTATTATCATCTTAATATTTCAAGTTTTAAAAAACTAGATATCAATATAATGAATGAAATATGCGATAATTATAACACATATTATCATGATTTAGTTAATCAGGAATTAGTAAATGAGAACCCTATTACAAATGCCCCGCCATTTTCTACAATAAAAAATTTTAATAATATTGTATCTAAAGAGGATTATATTAGACCACAAATAGCTGAAAATATTATTTTAGAATCCGGACATTGTATATGCGTAATCAAAACAATTTGGATAAAATTAATTCAACGCACATGGAAAAAGGTGTTTGCTTTAAGAAAGACTATTATAAAAAGAAGATGTAATATTAATTCGTTAAAAATACGGGAAATAACTGGAAAATGGCCTGAAGATTGTCGTGTTTATCCTGAATTACAAGGTATGATGTGTTATTTATTGTAAAACATAAGAATAAATAAGAAACAATGACTTAAAAATATTGATTGAATAATATATAATAAAAATGGTATCATTTAGTCGTCAGGTTAAACCAGAAGATGAAAACTGTAAAGTTGGATTCAAAATGGGTAAATTTTTTGCCGAAGGTGAAGGATATAAACGTCAATTGAAAGAAATTATAATGAATAATAGCAATGGTAAACTAATAGACATTTCTATATTATTATGGAATGATTATGTAGTTGAATTTGATAATTTGACTGCTGAGCAGACATGTGAAAAAATTGATGAAAATTGCGCTAAGTCCTTGAATTTACCTGCCGATGTTAAACGAATCATGATGCTTGATTATTTGAATATTGTCAGGCCTAGAATTGATGAGGTAATTGCTGAGGAGAAGGAGAAAGGTAAGACAGTTATGGAACCTGAAATTGAGCCTTAATAAATAATATAAGAAGAGGAATAAAATATACAAACAATGACTTAAACATATAAAAATAAAATATATATTATAATATAAAATGCTAGTCCCTTTTTTTTGTATTATATCTTTTATATCTAGCTTAAACTTTGTATCTAGTTATACAAATGAAGCCCTTCAAGATCAAGTAACAAATTTGTTCGGTTTAAATGAACCCGTTAATTTTAATCAATTTAGTGGATATTTAAATTTAGGCGAAACAAAGAAAAATATTCATTATTGGCTTGTTGAATCAGAGTCAAATTCGGCAAAAGACCCACTTGTTTTCTGGACAAATGGTGGACCTGGTTGCAGTGGTTTAATCGGGTTTTTAACAGAACAAGGACCATTTAGACCGGATGCTAATGGAAATTTGAAGATGAATGACTGGAGATGGAATAAAATCGCAAACATGGTCTTTTTAGAACAGCCAGTAGGTGTTGGATTTTCATATTCCGATGACACAAGCGACTATAAAATTGGCGATGACCAAGCAGCTAAAGACAACCTTCAAACGATTCTTGAGTTTTTAAAGAAATTTCCAGAGTTTGCTGATTCTCCTCTTTACATTACAAGTGAAAGTTACGGTGGTCATTATATGCCTACATTAGCGTGGGAAATAATTCAATATAACGAAAATGTTGAAAGTGAAGGCGATAAATTAAATTTCAAGGGTTTTGCTGTGGGTAATCCTTATACAGACTATTATTCCGGCGTAGGTGCTGAAATGGAGACATATTGGGGTAAACAATTGTTGCCTAAGCCTTCTTGGGATAAATATGTTGCCGCTGGTTGTCTTGAACCCGCAAATTTATTAAACAATTCTGTTTGCTCTACATTGATGCTTGATTTTATGAAGAAAATAGGTAACTTGAATCCATATGCCTTAGATTATCCAGTTTGTTTGTCAGCACAACAAGTGTGGTTAAATGAACATATGTTTTCTAATCAAAAGTCAGAAATTAGGTCTTTACACCAAGGTGTTCCATTAAAGGATGAATATGAGCCATGTGAAGATAATTATTCCGCTGATTATTTGAATCGTGAAGATGTTAAGAATGATTTACACGTTAAAACAAATATTCAATGGGATGAATGTTCGCGCACAGTTAAGTATGAATATGTTGATAAAATGAAACCAATGGAGAAATACTATAACAAAATTTTGAATTCCAAGAGCAGTCCTGATTTGAATATTTTAGTTTATTCTGGCGATGATGATGGTGTTTGCGGAACTATTGGAACACAAAAATGGATTTATGATTTGGGATTTCCTGTTAAATCTTTATGGAAAACATGGGAAGTTGATGGACAAATGGCCGGATATGTTACTGATTTCAATACACCGTTTTCAAATGATTCTAGATTGAAATTTGCAACGGTTCATTTTGCGGGTCATGAGGTGCCTACTTATAAACCTAAAGAGGCTTTTATCCTATTTCAATCTTACTTGAATAATGATCTTTAAAAAAATTATAATATAATAATTTTATTTATTATATTATATTTGATAATTTATATTATTTTGTATAAATTTATTTTGAACTTCTTCTACTACTTGTTCTACTTCTTCTACTACTAGTTCTACCACTTCTACTTGTTCTACCACTACTTGTTCTACCACTACTTTTTCTGCCACTACTTGATGGAGAGCGACTTGTAGTTCTTTTATTAGAAGTTAATCTAAATCCTCCTTTATGTTTTTTTGTTCTTTTTCTTTTTATTTTACCACCTATATTAGTACTATCTAGACTGTTAAATCTGCTATTTCTGTTACTAGTACTAGATCCAAAATCCAAATCTTCATCATCAAATGGTTTTAAATTACTACCTGATGAATTACCACGTGCTAAATTACCACGTGCTGAATTACCACTATTAGAACGAGAAAAAGCAAGTCTTGCGTTGTTGTTTTCATCATCTTCTTCATCTGAATCATCTGAATCAGGAGGAGAACCATTTGGACGACTATACATCTGTCTTATTTTGTCCATATCATAATTATTTGTAATAGGTTTCTGAATAGGATTGGGAGATACATAATTCACTTGAAGCTCAGGTGGACCAGCCATGTTTGCGTTTGATTGATTTATAGGATTTACATTACCCACAACAGCAGCAGCAGGAACAGCAAAAGCAGCAGGAGCAATAGGGGCATTTCTACCACGATTTCTACTAAACATATTACCTATGCGGTTCAAACCTCTTTGAAAAAAATTTGGATTGGGTTGAGCAGGATTTCCTATACCAGGAGCTACTATACCAGCTCCTGGAGCAGGATTTCCTAGAGCAGGATTTCCTAGAGCAGGATTTCCTAGAGCAGGATTTCCTAGACCACCAGGACCACCATTACCATAAGGACCACCAGGAGGAGCAGGAGGATTACCTGGTGGTGCCGGAGGGTCTTGACCATTTTGAGGTAAATTAAAAAGATCTGTTATTGTTCTTAATCGTTGATTTATTTGTCCTATTAAAGCTGTAAATTGCGCATTATCTGGTGCTAAACCGTTTATATGTTGTACATAACCATCATATCGATTGATAAGAGCAAGAGATTCATTTATCCATCTAATATAATCGGTTCTCTGTGCTGTTAAATCTGCTATTTGTTGTTGTAATGCCACTACATTTGGAGCCGCATGTCCAGGGCCTTGTGCGGCTAATTGAGCTTGTAAAGCAGCAATTTCAGCTTCTAATTGCGGTATTCTATTACGTGCGATCGCAAAATTTTGTTGTAATTGAGTTACCGCTTGACGGATTCTGTCTAATTGTGCTAAAATATATTGTGCGTTAGCATTAATTAATTGTTTTAAAGTCCATGAATTATTATAATTCGTATTAAGTAAATTACCTAATTGATTTAAAGGACCTTCTAGTGGATTTGCCAATGGATGAACATATGCTGCCGCTGGTTGTGCCATTTATATATATATTATATATTTATATAAATTATAAATTATAAAATTATGAAATATTCGAATTAACAATACCTTCTAAATTTTGTTTTATTGATTGTATTTCATTCATTATTTTTAATTGATCATTTTTCGCATCTTCTATATTTTGCGTTGATATTTGTTCAGTTGATTTTAAATCATTAATATATTTATGAATTAATTCTAACGCTTGTATTTGTTCGTGTTTTTGTTTTGTAATAATATTATTATAATTTGTGTAATCATTTTTCACATCTTCTAAAAATTTGTTTTGTTTGGCAATTTTTCCGATGGATTTTTGTTTATCTTGTAGCATTTGACGTTTTGCTTCTATTAATTCATCTATTTTTAATAATTTGTCATCATTGTTTTTAAATACTACGCGTATAGGTATCATTACTTATAAACTAATGATATTTTTATTATTTTTTCTTTAAAAATATTAATTTTATAAAAGAAAGAATTAAAATATATCGTATATATTATTTAGGATGTCAAAAGAATCTAAAGAACCTTTGCTAGCCCCTGACGATAAGCGATTCGTTATGTTTCCAATTAAACACGATGACATCTGGAAGATGTATAAAACCCAGATTGATTGTTTTTGGCGCGCCGAAGAAATCGATTTAACAAAAGATATTACTCATTGGGACACCTTAAATGCTGATGAAAAATATTTTATATCAATGATTCTTGCGTTTTTCGCGGCAAGTGATGGAATTGTCTTGGAAAATCTTGCTTCTCGTTTTATGAATGAGATCCAGATTTCAGAAGCTCGTGCCTTTTATGGGTTTCAAATTGCGATGGAAAATATACATTCGCAAACTTATTCAATGCTTATTGAATCTTATATTAAAAACGAGGAAGAAAAACATAAATTATTCAATGCAATAGAGCATTTCCCATGTATCAAAAAGAAATCAGACTGGGCGCAAAAATGGATTCACGATAATCGCAGCAGTTTTGCCACTCGTCTAGTAGCGTTTGCCTGTGTAGAGGGAATTTTCTTTAGTGGGTCATTTTGCAGTATTTTCTGGCTTAAAAAGCGCGGATTAATGCCTGGTCTCACATTCAGTAACGAATTGATTTCAAGGGATGAGGCCCTTCACTGCGAATTTGCCGTTTTATTGTACAGTAAATTGGTTAAGAAATTAAGCAAGGCTAAAATACACGAGATTATTAAAGATGCGGTCGATATAGAAAGCGAATTTATATGTGATGCGTTACCATGTCGTCTAATTGGTATGAATTCGGATATGATGACTCAATACATTAAATATGTGGCAGACCGTTTAAGCGTTCAATTGGGATATGATAAGATATATAATGTTACGAATCCTTTTGATTTTATGGAGTTGATAAGTTTGGAGTCAAAAACATCTTTCTTTGAGCGTCGCAATGACGCTTACGCATTAGCAAATAAATCTGGAATAAATGAGGCGTTCATATTAAATGAAGATTTTTAAGTAAAATAATAATAAAAACTATTATATAAAACGGTATAAATATAACACACCAAATATAATTATATTAAATGCTAACTTGTACACTAATGGGCGGTCTTGGAAATCAATTATTTCAAATTTTTGCTACTATTTCTCATGCTCTCAAAGCCCATGTTTCATTTGCGTTTTTGAATGTTGAAACATTAGGGGATGGCGAAGGAACAACAAAAAGACATACGTATTGGAATTCATTGTTTCATAAATTAACGCCATTTTTAAGAAATAATTTCCCTCAATTGAAATATGTTAGAGAAAATGGGTTTAAATATAATAGTTTTAATATTCAATTTTTTATGGGAAATGATGCTTGTTTACACGGATATTTTCAAAGTTATATGTATTTTCAAGAATATTATACCCAAATATATAATTTACTTGATATAGCAAAACAAAAAAAAGAAGTAGTTAAAAAGAATGAATCCATGAATTATTTAATAGATGCGAAATTTTTAAATAAAACAATCAGTTTGCATTTTCGCATGGGTGATTATAAAAAAATTCCTGATTTTCATCCGATTATGACTGTAAATTATTATACAAAATGTTTACAATTTATTCAACAAAAATACCCGGATGAAAAATTCAATGTTTTATATTTTTGTGAAGAGGAAGACATTATTGATGTAAAACAAAAGATAGAAGAATTAACATCAGCCCTGCCAAATTATACGTTTATTCGTGCGTCAAATTTATTGGAAGATTGGGAACAAATGTTGTTAATGGGATCATGTAGTCATAATATTATCGCAAACAGTTCTTTTAGTTGGTGGGGGGCGTTTTTAAATTCCAACACAGACAAAATTGTGTGTTATCCTTCTGTATGGTTCGGACCTTCGGCAGGTAATAATACATCGGATTTATGTCCTCCTTCTTGGAGAAAAATTGACGCTTAGATAATTTAACAAATTATTATTTATAATGTAAATAATAATTATTTTTTATCAATCGTAACTTCCTTGGCGATTTTCTTTAAAATCTTGTTGTTATTTGCGTCATTATTTGAGCAAACAGCTTCAATCATTATATGTGAATAAACATCGGCTTTATGTGATTTACTACTTGCACATTCAGGATTCTTTTGTTTCCATTCTTTAACCAACTTACTATTTTTAGTTGCAATATCTTCAATTGCCTTTAAAACTTTATCGTTTGTTTCATTTTCTTTTTCCCATTTATCATCGTCTCTTTTCGAATCACTACAATGAACAGGGCGTTCAGTAACATCAAGGGCATTTAAGTTCTTTATAATGATTTTAGAGAGACCCTCTACATACCCTATTTTTGCCACATTTTCAAGATCACTTAATTGCAATTTTATAGAATCAACAAAATCAGAAATGTTCATCGCATTTTTACATGTTTCATTTAAGAAAAAATTTAAGTTAAACGCTTTATTATGTGAATTTGTATTAGTAATATTATTTACATTATTTACATTATTTACATTATTTGTCCCATTTTCAATTACCTTCATCATCATATTTTTTAACTCGCTATTTTCTTTAATTAACAGCATAATAAGTTCTTTATCAGTTGATTCATTAGACTTATGAAAAATGTCATCTGATTCATTATTATGAATTAGATTAGAATTACTATTGTTACAAGTTTTTTTATGTTTCCATAAACCATTCCTGGAAATATATTGTTTATTACATTTTTCGCATATTAAATTAGTATTTTTTTGCTTATTATTGCTTAATATTTGCTTATTTATGTCACATGTGTCACCGATTATATTATTTTGGTGTTTAGCACTTTTAAAATGCGTTTCAATATTACTTTTTCTAGACGATTCATAGTCACATATTTTACAACAATATTTTTTGCTTAATTTTTGCTTAATATTGTCACCTAATGTTTCCATATGTTAGCTGAAGAAAAAAAAATAAATAATTTTAATTAAAATATTTTATAAAAATAAAAAATTTTATCGTCACAAATTGAAAAATTTGGAAAATGTGACAAGACGCTAAAAAAATTTATGGTCTTGTCGAAGGTTTTTCCCAAGACCTTTTGACTTTTGCAAAAAATGGACAAAAATAAATGTCCATTTTTTCTTTGGCTCACCGACTTTTGAAAAACATATGTTAATTTTTAAATAATAAATTTCCCAAAATAACTTAAAGAAACTTAACTTTTATTAATGGTGACCTCTTTTGCGGTTTTCTTTAAAATTTTATTATTATTTTAGTAAAAAGTTTTGAATCATTTTGTTCATTAATAAATTATTTACACTTTAGAAATTTACACCTTTTCTCATTTAAATTACCCATTTTTCTATAATAATTTTAACTTTTGCAATTGCTTCTCCAATTGATAAATCATATAATTCTCTATGAAATTCTTTATTTAAATTATATTTTACTAATTCTTTGTGTATAACTGATTCTAATTTAGAATAATTTTTTCCTTTTGGAACAAAATAGATATAATCAAATATCCAATCACAACCTCCTTGACTCCTTCCTCTATTTAAAGATGTTAAATATCGTGATTTTCCAATTTTAGGTCTTGTTTTTGCTGTAATCCCTGTTTCATAATCAGTAATTTCACAATGACCAATATAAATACATTCATTAGTATAATCATTGTTTTCTTTATAATTTGAATCTATTGATTTTAATATTTCTTTACATTTACAACCATTAATTGGTAATAAAGAATTAAATGTATCGTTTAAAATTGTTTCGTTCATTTTTGATTTATTGTAATAATATTATGAATTAAAATAAATCAATTTTATCCAAAATGGGCAATTTAAATGAGAAAAGCATTAAAACTCTGTTTTTATTATTTTATAGTTGTATTATAATGAGACAAGATATTTATAAAGTTCATATACAAGATAATTTATATTTTTTAGTATTTCATAAAAAATTAATAAAAGGTTTTGGGTCAGCAGTATCATTATATATAAATAATTATGAATTTTTGAAATTTGACTGTTTTGGAGAAAACAAAGGACATTATCATTTTTATGATAATAACACAAATGATGAAATATTTTTTAATGAAAAAACCTGTGAAGAACAAATAAACCGTACATGTGATTTAATGAAAGATATTAATGTATTTATAAATAAAAGTAATAGGATAGATATAAAAAATTTTAAAATAGATATGAATAATTTTGTTAATAAAATAGATGATATTAGAAATAAAATGTTAGAGTATGAACATAAATTTTATTCTTTATTAAGATGAATGTGAATTTATAATATCTTTTGAATTTTCTGTGAAATATGTATAAGGATCTTTTGAATTTTTATGTAAAAATAATAAATATTCTTGTTTATTTTTATCTAATGCGTTTGAGAAAAATTCTATTTGTTTCTTGCTTATTATTCCAATTCCTGTATCTATATTTAAAACTGTATAAAACATGTTTGGATTATTATATGCAAATTCTACAAAGGCAATATATGTTTCACCACACCACTGACCAGGAATATAAGAAGAATTTGCTACTGTTTTATTCCATGGATAACAATCATGTGAAATTAATATTCCAGTTTCATTTAAAAATGATGATACTATTTTAAAATCACGTAAAGATTTTTCATATTCATGACAAGAATCAATACATATTAAATCAAATGTTTTATTTAATGATAATATTTGTTTCTCTAAATCATCTGAATGAATTATAGTTGTTAATTTATGTGATTTAGTAGGAGTATTTATATTATCTGTGTAATATAAAATTCTATTAACATCGTTATTTTTTATTAATAAATTATCCAACCAATTGCCAGTTGTAAAAGTTCTAACAAAAAGTATATCTTTATATTTATTCTCTTTGTATAAGTCCATTACTAATGATGATATAATATCTCCATTATAATAACTTTTTTTTTTAAGAAATGATGAAACATCAATTGTAAACATATATATATAATATATATTTATATTTATATTTATATTTATATAAATTATAAAAATAAATAATAAAAAACGACGTTTTAAATGTCTAAATAAATACTGTTGCATCAATATTCACAAACAAACCAGACGAAAATTGAGGTATTTGTGAATACTGTGATTTTTTCAATAAATCACGCATTGTTTTAATGAGTTCTCTCCAACTACAACCAGGTTTTTGTTTTAATGCTTCTAATAAAGACCATGTCATCGCTCCATTTGCTTGATTATTGATAAAAGCATCTGTACTCGTTTGATTATCAGTACAACCGCTAATCATAATTACATTACCAAGAGTTTCTAATTGTTTTGGGTTTTCAGTATATTTGTCATAATTAAGACTGTCTAAGTATTGATATTTTAAATCTAATACAGAACCACTAAAACAACTATCAAATAATGCAAATAAAGTTATATCAGCCTTTAAATAAGTCTGAATTAGTGATTTAAGATCGTCATCAAGAATACCTTGTAAATCGCACCCTATTATCATTTCATCGTAACTATTTGTTTCATCTTTATTTCTATCTAATGTGTATGACCCATGGCCACTATATAAGAAAAATAAAAAATCTCCTGCTTGTGAATTAATAAGTAAGTTTTTAAATTCTTCTAGTATATTTGCCTGAGTAGCTTTCTTAGAAGTTAAATCTGTCATAATTTTAACATTGTTATCTGTAAAACCTTGTTTAGATATTTTGTCTTTAATACAATTTACGTCATTAATACAGCCATACAGTTCATTTTGTGTTCCAGTATAATTGATTCCAATTAATAATGCTTTTTTATTATTATTATTGTTGCTAATTATGAGTTGTTTAGGTTTGAAATTTTGTAGAGTTGTAATAGCTTGTGTAAGTGAATTTTTTAATGTATTTACATTTGTATTATATTGTGTAATTAAATTATTAATATTTCTTTGTTTTACGGATTGACTAATTAACCTTGTGGATTGAATATTTTTAATATTATTAGCTAAATCTGAATACAAACGGGCTACATTAGTATTGTAAATGTTTTGAATTTCATTTATTCTATTTTTCTTGTAAATGTCTAGTTCGGTTGTCATATATATTTATATATATTTGTAATATTATTATTACAAATATTATTATTACAAATATTATTATTACAAATATTTAAAATATTACTCATCTAAGCAACATGTCTTGTAAATCATCGATGTAACCTTATACGGATCCATATTTGCCGCAGGTCTTCTATCCTCAAAATATCCGCGACCATCTTTTAGACATTGTGTCGGTATCCGTACCGATGTATTTCTTGTTCCCACTCCATAAGAAAAATTCTCGTAACTTGATGTCTCGTGTAGTCCAGTTAATCTTTCGCGATTTCTTTCGTCTCCATAAGCCATAACATGTTCGTCATGTTTCTTTGATAATTTATCCATGCGTTTGTATATTTCTTCAATGCCATTTTCTCCCATTGTATATTCGTCGCTGTAATTTGTATGACAACCACTACCATTCATGTTTTTAATAGGCTTAGGATCATAACAAATAGTATAACCATATTTTTCTGCGATTCTTTCTAATAAATAACGGGATACATAAAAATTGTCGCCGGCATTAATACCATAACAAATACCAATTTGATACTCCCATTGATTAGGAGACACCTCTTGATTTGTGCCACCAATTTTAATATTTGCTTTCAAACATGCGTTTAAATGCTCTTCAACAATAGTTCTTTGTACGGCAATATTTTCCATTAATGGCGAATACATATTTGTGCCACAATAAAAAATATTTTTAGCTAAATTATCATCTAGATTATCAGCTTGATCTTGAATAAAAGGTATAATATGATTATCTTTTTTAAAAAAATATTCTATTTCTAGACCAAACCGTGGCTTAAAATCAAAATAATTTTGTTTAAATATTTGATTCGCATAATAACGTGAATTTGTGGGCAATGGATTACCATCTGAATCATATGTTTCACATAGAACAATATAAGAATTTTCTTGTAAAGGATTTACCCAACAAGAAACAGGTTTTAAAATTACTTCAGTATTACCTGTGCTAGATGCTTGGTTAGTAGATGAGCCGTCATAATTCCATTGTGGTATTATTTTACTATCATTAAAAAAACTAAATTGATTAAATCCGGACATTTCAAGCACCCGCTGCTTGAATCTTAATTCACCAGCTCCTCCAATCCATAAATAATCAAAAATAATATTTTGTTTAATGTCCATTTATTATAATTTATTTATTGTGTATTCTTTAAATAAATTATTTATATTTATATTTTATATTTTTTTAATAAATTTTTAATTTTATTTTATAATTAGCTAAGTTAAGAATTAATAAATAATAAGCTCGAGGTCCTTAACACTCCAATACTCACAACTACCATCAGGTAATGGTCGTTTAATAACAAAAGGAATTTTCTTTTCACGTAACTCCAATTCAGCAATTAGATATCCGTCAATAATATTATCCGGAATCTTGACAAGAGGCTTTGCTCCAGATTCAATTTGTTTTGCCCTTTGTCCAAGAATTCTTGCGCGCTCATACTTTGTTAATATTGGGATTGTTTTATGTAATGGGTCAATAATAATATTATCTTTATCTCTAACAATTCGTGATAAAGAGGTAATTTCATCATAATTATGATGAAGACATTCAGGATGATTATCTAAAATATAGTTTTTATTTATATCATTGTCAAATTTTTGTAAGTAATTTTCGTCATCATCGTCATCGTCATCATCGTCATCATAATCATAACTATCAGAATTCGCAGGCATAGAAGAAGGTTGTTTTACCTTTGAATTAGGTTTTTTTTTCTGACTCGGTTCATCATCGTCATCATCTGGTCCAGCTGCTTCGCTACCCTCATCATCACTATCATCATCATCATAATAATCTTCATCTTCGTCACCAGGACCTTTAGCTCCATCTATGATCGCAGAAATATTATCATCTTCTTCATCTTCATCTTCTTCGTTTTCATCTTCATCTTCACTCATTATATCCGCACCAAAATCATTTTTATTTTGTAAAATGAGTTTTACAGGCTTTTTTATATTATTAGTATTATTTGTAAAATCTTCATTATCGCCGCTATCATAATCTTCTTCTTTGTCAGAATCAATATCGCTCATTGTTACTATATTTACTAAAGATTCTTTTAAATAAAAATAAATCAATTTTCTTTTTTAAATAAAATTCTAAAATTAATAATTTTAGTTTCTTTTATTATTTTATCATTTGTCATTTTAATTTGTTTTGTTTAATTATTCTCATTATTTTTCCATACAGTATCACAAGTTGAACACAAATAGACATATTTTATATTTACAGCATCGTAACGTAAGTATATAATTTCACGTTCTCCAGCCTCATTTTCCGACGCTGACGCTGAGGCTTTAGATCCATGGTTTGTTTTACAATCTGGATTTGGACACAAAATTTTACTAACTCTAGGCAGAGTAGGGTCTAATTTTGTATATTTATTAATTATATGATTAAAAGATTGCTCGGATTTCTTAATTTGAACTTTTGAAACACATAAATTATCAACTGCCAATAACGAATCTTTATTTCCGCATTTTCTACAATAATAGACAAGTTTATTACTGTCTTCACTATTTATTTCAATATAATACATATTATTACAGTTAGAACAGAAGTGCATGTTATTAGTTATAATATACTTTTATATTATTTATTTATTTCAATTTTTTATAAAATATATAAAATATATAAAATATATAAAATATACAAATTATTGTAATTTATTCTTACATTCAGCAAGTTTATTACGTAATGATTCATAATCAATTATGACGTTCATAGTATAATAGTTTGTATAAAGCGATGGTTTTTCTTTAAAAACTTCACTAGAAATTTGTTTATCTACAAATTCTAATAACTTATCATAATTTATCAAAAAATTCTCTTTCACATACGTATAAAAAATATCAAACTTATCATCATAAATACCAACTTTTTTGTTAACAATATCACAAACCGCAATTTTAATATTACAATGTTCGACAATTTGTGTATATTTATTGAAATCTTGATGTGTTTTTGAAACTCCGGGTTCATTTAATAATGGGTCTTTACATAAAAGAGTACAAAGTGTTAATAAAACAGTCCTTATAGATTGACATGATGTCCATTGTTCACCCCTCCACGTATTTAATAAAGAAATACATACTTTACCGCATTTATATAAATTAGGATTGAATCTAATATTTTCACCATTTGTGCAGTAAGTAACCTTCGGAGGCTTATATGGATAATCCGTTGGAAAATTTAATTCAAAAAAATAATTACCGCCAAAATAGGGGGTGTCTGAAGGTCCTATAATTAAAGCATATCCTTTTAACATATCACTATCATCATGAATATAATAAATACCATTATCAATTAGAGGATTCTTATAAATATCTTTTATATCCTTCAATAACTTTTGGATAGTATCTTTTGAAACAATTGTAGTCATAGTTATAAATATTTATATTTATATTTTTATATCAATTTTACAAAGTATTATAATAACAAAAATAATAAAAAAATAATAACAAAAATAAAAATAAAATTTAATTTTTTAAATTTAAAGTTAATTTTTAAATTAAAAATTATTTTTAAAATTTCATTTTTTATTATATAAAAAAAATGAAATAGAATAATATCTATATATTATATTAATATGAATAAAATGACAAGTAACAACTCGCAAGACCTAAATACATTTTTATCAAATCATAATGCTAACGATTCTAAACCAGGTGTAAAAAATACACATACACGAATTCCCGATTCAAATTTAAATATACACCCTGGTTCGTATTACATTCCAAAAGAGGAATTGGCATTGTTTCATACAATATATTATGAACACATATTTGTAAAAAAAAGAAAAGAATATTTAACAGAACGTCAATTAATAGATAATGGTCCCTTATTAATAGATATAGATTTAAAATATGACTACTCTATTAAAGAAAGAAAACACAATAAACATCATATTATTGAAATGATATCTTTATATTTGGATGAACTTAAAACATATTATGTTTTTGATGAAAACACAAATTTTGACGTGTTTGTCTTTGAAAAACAAAATGTAAATAGGTTAGAAGAAAAAAATATCACAAAAGACGGAATTCATCTTTTATTCGGTATTCAAGTAGACCGAATTATACAAGTAATGTTACGAGAAAAGATGCTAACTATTTTACCAGATACATTTAGTGATTTACCCGTAACAAATAACATGGATGATATATTAGATAACTCAATCACAAAAGGTTCAGCACCGTGGCAAATGTATGGTTCTAGAAAACCTGGCCACGAAGCATATGAGCTATCCCAACATCATAATATTACATACGATGAATCGGATGGACAATTTATGCTGAACGAGCAATCTGTAAAACAATTTGATTTGAAAAAAAACTTCATTAAATTGTCAGCTCATAATGAAGAAAATCCTAAGTTCGAAATTAACCCTAAAATACAAGATATATATAATAAGAAATTAGAGGAAAGTAATCGAAAAAATAGTTTTACCGATTCTAAAATTAAAAAAACATACAGTAGAAATAAATTAAATTTATTAACTATTGAGGATGATAACGATGGAGAAAACGACAATATTTCATTGAATGATATAACAAATAAAGAGGTATTGAATCGTGCGGTAGAAAATATGATAAGTAAATTAACAATATCTGAATACGAAATCAAAGAAATCCATGAATATACTCAGATTCTTCCGGAAAAGTATTATGATCCAGGATCACATTTGTTAAATCGTCAAGTAGCTTTTGCGTTAAAGCATACAGATGAAAGATTATTCTTATCATGGGTTATGCTTAGAAGTAAAGCATCCGATTTTGACTATAAAACAATCCCGTCACTGTATTATGATTGGAAGAAATATTTTAACGTATCTAAAGAAGGCGTTACAAAGCGTTCAATTATGTATTGGGCAAAGCAAGACGCCTTTGCCGAATATGAAAAGGTAAAGATTAAGACAATTAATCATTATATAGAACAAACATTATCAGGACAAGCAGAATATGATGTTGCAAAAGTGTTATATCAAATGTATAAAGATAAGTACGTTTGTGTAAGTTATGATAAAAAAGGTATATGGTATATATTTAAAAAGCATAGATGGGAATTAGATAGAGGTCTCACAATAAGAAATGCGATTTCAGAAGAATTGTATAATATATATTATTCTGTACGTGATTCATATGATACTAAATTTGAATTAGAAGAAGATAAAAATATAAAGGCTGAAATTCAGACAAAAATATCGACAATTAGTGGGTTATTATTGAAGTTAAGAAAAACAAATGATAAGAATAATATTTACAGGGAAACGATGGAAATATTTCACGATGCGAATTTTGTTAAGAATATGGATACAAATAAATATTTATTGTGTTTTAATAATGGTGTGATTGATTTTAAGAATAAGGTTTTTAGAGATGGATATCCTCAAGACTATATTACAAAAACTACTGGTATTAATTATGTAGAATATAATGTCAGTAATCCAGACATTAAAAGCGTTAGTGACGATATCTTATCATTTATGGAAAAATTATTTCCTGTTCCAGAATTGAACAGATATATGTGGGACCATTTAGCGTCATGTTTAATTGGAACAAATATGAATCAAACTTTCAATGTTTATTTTGGAAGTGGTAGTAATGGTAAATCAATCTTAACTGATTTGATGACGCAAACCTTAGGTGAATATAAAGGCACTGTACCGATTACATTAGTAACTGAAAAACGAAATAGCATCGGCGGAACATCATCTGAAATTATGCAGTTAAAGGGTATTCGATATGCTGTTATGCAAGAACCTACAAAGGGGGTCAAATTGAATGAAGGTATTATGAAAGAATTGACTGGTGGAGATCCGATTCAAGGAAGAGCTTTATACTGCGAAAGTGAAACATTCGAACCTCAATTTAATCTGGTAGTTTGTACAAACAATTTATTCGAAATTGGAAGTAATGATGACGGTACATGGAGACGTATTAGAAAATGTGATTATTTATCGAAGTTTGTTGACGATGGCGAAGATCATACAGATGATACTCCTTATGTGTTTACAAAGGATAAATCTTTAAAGGATAAATTGCCCAAGTTTGCGCCTGTGTTTGCTAGTATGCTTGTAAAGCGTGCTTTCGAAACAAATGGAGTCGTTATTGATTGTGATATTGTTATGGAAGCATCGAATAAATACAGAAAAGGTCAGGACCATATTGCCGCATTTGTTACTGAGAATGTGTGTAAGACTGGTAATGTAAAGGATTTAATTAAGAAGACTGAATTAGTTAATCAATTTAAGTTTTGGTTTCAATTGGAACAAGGGCAGAAAAATGTTCCAAAGGCACAGGAATTGTATGATTATATGGATAAGAAATTTGGTCTTCATAAGACGTCCGGATGGCACTGTGTAAAGATAATTTATCCTGAAGCGACTGATGAGATGAATGATTTACAAGGTGATAATTAAATTTATATAATTTTATGATTTTTATAAAAATGATTAAATTAATAATAATAAAAATATGTTTTATTTTTATTATTTTATTTTCTTTTTATTTTTATTTTTATTTTTTTATTTTCTAAAGATGTAATATATAATGAGTGAAATTATAAAAAATAAATTGTATTTGGGTGATATGTTTGATGCGAATGATGAAGTTTTTATAAAAAATAACAACATTTCTTGTATAATTTGTGTTGCTGAAAAATTGAAAATTAATAATACAAATTCCAATGTAAAAGTATATAATTATGAACTTAGCGATGATTATAGTTGTAATATTTCACACTATTTTGATGAAATTTGTGATATTATAAATAAAGAAAATATTGTATTAGTTAACTGTGTGGCTGGAATAAGTAGGTCATCCACAATTGTTATTGCTTACATAATGAAAAATTATAAATTAGATTTAAAAAATACGTTTATTGGTGTAAGAAATGAAAGAAATAGAATATGTCCTAATAAAAATTTTATGAAATGTTTATTAGATTATGAGTTATCTTTATTTGGTAAAAATAGTTTAACCTATGAAAAATGTATTACATTATTTTATTATACTTAAAACTAATTTTCATAAAAATGTTATATATTTTTATACACGTTTTTAGGTAATAATTCAGCGGTTTTATCATACAAATGTATGATTTGTGTTAACAACCATGACGAAATAAACGGATAAATAATTAGTAAAACTAATATTACTATTTTTACTTTAATAGATAAATTGGAAGGCACTACAAAACAACAAACAATAAATGAAACAACGACAATAGCATAAAATATAAAAATTATAATATAATATTTTTTCAATGATTCAATACCTTGTTCTTCATAATATGTTTTTCTATCATTTGTGACAATATCACTAGTCATAATTTTCAATTTATTTTCAAGTTCAATATTTTCTTTTAAATAACGCTCATAGTATTCATATATATTATTTAAATTAATTAATAAACCATCATATGTATTAACATTACGTTTTTCAGTATTAATTATATTAGTTACATCTTTTTGTATAGTATTTGTTATTTGTTCGGCTTTAGCATGTAATTCAGACTCTCTATATTCAAGATATGCAGGTTCACCTTCTAAATATACTAGATAATTTTTATATGATGATTCAACTTGAGATGGTGCTGTTATAAGATTTGTTTTTGCTGCTAAATATTTGTTTTTTAAATCATCAATTGTTTTCTGTCTTTGACAATTAGAATCACAACCTAATGCTTTTGTAGCTTTATCTATAAAACTATTTATGCTATTTTTACCAGTATTAACTGTTTTTTTATATTTAGCGTTTTCTTGAAGTAATTCCTCATTTTGTTTTTTTAATTGATTATAATTTTTTTGACAACTCATTCTATACTATACTATACAATTATAAGATTTTTAAAAAATTACCAAAATTTAGAACTATTTCGCGGTTTTATATTATTCCCTAAAATGACATCCGATTTATTATAATTAGCAGCATGTTTAGTAAAAATGTCAGATACAAAGGATTCAGTTGTGTTGGATGAGTCTGTAGTTGCGCTTGTACTTGTGTCTGTACTTGTGTCTGTAGTTGTACTTGTGTCTGTACTTGTAGCAGTCGTTATACTTGTAGATGCACTGGAATTATTAACAATACATTTATTTGCACTTATGTCATAAGTTAGACCATTCGGGCAACAAGCTTGACCCATACAAGTTCCGTTGCTACCATTGTTGCTTGCCCACGGATCACTACTGTCACTCGGATTCGCAGCAGGAGCAGTTTTTGCGTCAAAATACCAGTTATATTCTTGATAATTCATAGAATCACGAGACATAATAGACATGAATTTATTCCATAAAGTAAATGATCCAATAACGGTTATAATTATCACTAAAATATAATAAATAGAATTGGATAATATACCCTTATTTTTTAATACTGTAAATATAAGAACCGGAATTAAAATATAAATAATATTTTTCATTAAATCGCTATGTTCAGCATATTTTTGCCCATAATAAGTATTAATTTCAACAAGACGAATTTTGTTGCTTTTTTCTTCTTCTAATAATTCTAAACGTTTTTTTGACTTATTTAATTCTTGCTCCACAATTTCAATGGCTTTTGTTTGTTCTAGTAAGGTACTTGTAGAGTTATATAAAGAAGATTTAAAAAAATCATTTACACCACCCAATGTTTCATATAAATTAACACGCATATTAGAAATATTATTAATTTTATTAATCATATCTTTCTGTTGGTCTAACGTTAAATCTGGCTGATTTTCTAAATTACTAAATAATTCCTGCTCTAATGTCTGTAAAGATTGAATATCATTTAATATTTGAGAATTATTTTCTTCCATATCAGGTAAATTATTTGGTGTTGTATTAGATAAACAACAACTACTTTCACAACAAACGTTTCCTAATCCAGGAACTATTGTAGAACATTTTGATTCACAATTATTATTTTTTTTTGCTTGATTAGATTCACAATATGAGTCATATTTATGATTTCCAATAATAGCACACGAGTTTTGCGTCATTCCTTCATATTGTTTTTTTTCTAAAAATATATAATATACAATTAAACACAAAATTATTATTAATAAGAGTATATCATTATATGTTAATTTATCCCAAAATGCTATAATATTATTCATGTATAATCTATATTGTGAAAAAAGTTAAAATTTATTAATATTATTATTATTATTAATTTAATAATTTTAATAATAATAATTTTATTTATACAATATTCATTGATAATAACACGGTTCCTACGGCTAAAGTAGTCCAAAACATATATTTATAATTTTGCTGTAAAACAATTATATCACTATCATTTAATATATTTTCTATATTTGTATTTACAGCAGAATTATAAGAATTCAATTTTTTATCCGTTATTTTGTATTCAATTAAATATTTTCCTAATTGTAATGAATCGATCGCCGATTGTGAGGTTACTTTAATATCGGCTAAATTTAATTTACCGTTTAAATTAACTATTTTATTTGCTAAAAGTTGTAACTTCGTTTGCATTTGTTCCAATTTCGCTTTTTGAACACTATCTATCTTTAAATTATTCATATTCACATTATCTCCTACTTGTTTTCCAGAACTGACATAATTTTGATACTGAACTGTATCAATATTTTGTGTTAAAGAACTTACACCTGGTGGTAATGGTTGAACAACTTTATTTCTTATATAAATGTCAGACCCAGATAATGGTTGTCTAGCACTATTTGGATACATTTCAGTTGTTTTTGGGTAGCAAATACCATTTGTATTATCAAATGTAAATCCTCCACAACTTTGATTATTATTACACGCTGTTTGACAAGTATCAGCTGTAGCATTTCCAAAACTTGCGCCTGATATATTATTTCCAGATGTATCGTAACCCGAAATTTTTGTATAAGTAGTTCCTAATTGAATATTTGAATCAGGATATGTGTATAATTTGGAATCCTGGTCTATGTAAGATAATTTTTCCATATTACCCGGAATACCTACACTACTTAATTCATATAAAGAATTTGCGTTTAAACCACCTCCAATATTACCATCAGCCATTTTCTGACAATTTATCTCAGTTTGATATGTGTATAAGACAATATTACCATCCGATTGCATAATCAATACTAAATCGCCTTGTGTAGAACTTAAAAATTCACCAGGATTCAATACAGAACCGCTAGGCATCCAATTTTGTTTAAATTTATTTTTAGAAGCAACCATCAAAGGATTTCCTTTTTGTTGTTTTCCATTTGTTACAGATTGCCATATTAAGCCTTGATTATCGTTCGGACTAGAACCTAAATAAATACACATATTACCGTCATCTTGAAGAATTAAAAAATAATTGACAGTTGGGGTTGACGTGCTATATACTGCGTTAGACCAACCACCTCCAGACCAGGAGCCATCACTAATTTTTGTACAATTACTTGCTACACCATATTGTTTTGTTTGACTCAAATTACTATTAGTAAAACATTGAGCATTTTGTCCTGAAGTTGAATTTTGTAAACCATAATATGTGGCTCCTATAGATTGAGCAATTTGTTGACATTGTGAATTATTATATTGTTGAGAGCCTTTATTATACATTAACATAGCTCTAGTAGATTTATCGGCATAACAACCAACATAAGTGCTTGGTTGTGTAGTGCTATTTGGTGTAGAAAATACAGCAGCACCGCTTGAATTAAGAACATTTAGAGAACCATTAATAAAATTAGCGGTATTTCCTGTTTGATTAGCAGTATTTGAATTCCATAAAGATATTTGAGATGATATTGTATTTGCTATACCATTACTTGTAGAAATAATCTTATCATTTGATACTGCGCAGTAACCTTGAGATGTTGTTTGATTTACATTTTGTAATGCGAAATATTTATATCCGCCATCAATCGCTGCTTGTTCACAAGTGCCATATGTATAAGTTCCATTTGCGTTATTATTATTACTTGAAGATATTGAAATATTTGTTAAAGCACTTGCTTGACTACCAGATTTCCCGGTAAAAGTTATTTGAAATGGTCCGCTTGTTGTAATATTAAAAGTTTCTGTATAAGATGTCCAAGAACCCTGAGGTGGATTAACATTAAAAGTTTGTGTTGCTTGAGTAGGGGTTGAATTTGTGCTAGCAACTGTAATAGTAAGTGGGTTACCTATATAACTACTAGCAGAAAAAGATAAAGTATACGTCCCAGTTGTTAAATTTAGCACTTGATAAATGTATTGATTTGAAACTATGTATGTACATTGATTACCGCCTGGGTAAGGAATTGGAATATATGATGCCAAACCACTCCAATTATTTATTATATAAGCATTAAAATACCAGCCTGGAACAGCAGTATTTGTACCAAAATAACCACCGTAATTATTATTGGATAATGGAGGTTGTGAAAAATTTCCATTTACTATAGTAATATTACTGGGAGGTGATGGTGCGCCACCTATAAATGACATTGTTGGTTTTCCGCTTGAATTATCAGCATAACAACCTAAATATTTTGTAGTTGGATTACTTATAATTGAATTTACGAAAACGTTCTCTCCTTCATTACCACAACTTTGCCCTTGATTCATTGATGATCCTACAATTAATGGTGGAGTAGTTGGTATTTGAGTGCCTTCAGTATAGGTTGACGAAAATGGTATATTTACATCGACTATTTCTTGTTGTGAAGGGCAACCATTGATTCCAGCAGTAGCTTTATATATTTGAAAATTTGAATACGGTTTTGCTACACCTTTATTCGTAACATAGCAAATTGTTCCATCTGTAAACTTAATATTTTTGCTTATATATGGATTATTTGAATCTGTTCTACTTATATATGTATTAACAGAACCAGTAATTTCACTATACAATTGCTGATATTCTTCTAAAGATTGATTAAATTTATTCTTTAAAGATTCGATATTATTTTCTTGTGTTGGAGTCAATTGGGCTTGTAATAAAACATCTTTTGACTGTTGAGATGTATTTAATTCTGAACCATTTTGAAGAGAGAATCCTTCCATTATTTTATTTGTAATCATGTTATTTGTATTTTTCTTCTGCTTCTTCTTGAATTTATTACCATGATTAAGCGAATGAGATTGGTTTAATATTAATTCATTATAGTCACTTTTTGTGTATAAATTTGAATTATCCCATATTTTATATTCTTTCGACATATCTGAATCTTTAATTATACTTTCCATTAATATAAATATATACTAAATTTATATTAATAAATATTATTAAATAATTAAATCAAATTCTAATTTATTATATAATACCATGCTGTTAATGTATATCTGTTTTTATCTACATTTACACAAGATACAAAATGATCTATACCTTTATTAGGGTCTAGTTTAAAAATATTTACCGAACCTAAAGTTGGTACAACACTTTTATAAATATTTTTGTATTCGTCACAAAAGTGTAATATACCGCCGTATGTTGGATGCCAATCATATGATAACGAAAAAGTAACAGCAATATCACCTTTATTTTTATCATGATGTATTGATAAAAAATCGTCTTTTCCATAATTACTAAAAAATATTTCACCTGGTCTTATATTTTTACATCCAATAATTTGACATAATAAATCAGTAACATGGAAACATTTTACTGTTTCAATCATTTTACATGACACACAAGAACAAGTTTCATAATGATTTAACGATCTCATAAATCTATATGTAAAGTTTTTTTGTATGAGATTTTTATTACACTCTTCAATGTTTTTGTCACTTATTTTTTTTTCATATTTAACTTTCCATATATTATTATCTGGAATCATTGCGTGATGCCACCATTTATAATTTTCTATATCTTCTCTTATATCTTTCAATACAGATAATGAAATAAACTTTGGGATTGTTATTATATTTTCTTCATTATAAATTTTATTATACATTTTAATAACTTCTTTATTTTTAATATAATATTTATTTATAAAATCAGGTATAGCTTTTTTAGAATAAGGACGAATTAAATATTTTTCAGAAGAATATTGCGCTACACCAAATATTCCATTATCTTGAATATTTATACTTTTATTCGGATAACGAAGTAGTTCAGCAATTCTAAAAAAATAAGACATTCTACCACCAATTAAATATTTCGTGTTCTTCATTATAAATATATTTTTAAAAGCATTCATTGTTTCTTGTTGTGCTAAACTTTTTGTTAAATTATTTTTAGTCCTTATTACATGTAACGCATCTTTAGATTCTGTAGTATCCCAAACAACTTCTACATTTTTAATACTAAAATAATCTTGAATTTCAGAACATACTTTAGAATCATCAGTACATATATATATTCTATTTTTCTTATCTCCTAATTCTTTTAAAGCATATTCACATTCATTTATATAATTTTCAATTGGAAGAAAAGCAAAGTTTTCTATTATTTTATCTGTCTGACGAATATGAACTACAATATCTGTTTCAGCATTAAAAGGTGTTTTTTTTACTAGATTATTTATTTCATCATATATTTCTGGTTTAAAATCACAAATTTTTTCTTTCAATAAATTAGAAAATTTCTCTATATCACAATCAGCTTTTGTTGTTTCTGGTAAATATTTTGGCCAACATTCGATACAGTCTTTTTTTTCAACTATTGGAAAAGAATTAAAATAAGAATGCCACGTCTTATTTGGTACATCTGTATCATCAATAGAACCGTTAAACCTTGGAATATCATAACCTTCTTTAACGAAACATAATTGTAGATTATTTTGTTCTGCGTATACACAAGCCATTGTTACATCGTGAATCATAGCACCTAGTCCGCCGCAATTTCTTTCAGTAAAATTAAATCCATAAAAAGACATTAATAATATAAATTAATAATATTATTATATTTATTTTACGTATATTATTATTACTAAAACTACAATAAAAATAATAAATCCATAAATAATGTGTTTGTAATCGTTATCAATTATTTTGCCTCCCATTTGACCTATAAATTGATTAGAGACACCTGACGGCAAACTCATAATTATTAACACTATAATGACAAGGACAAAAAGAAGATATTTATATACAGCATAGTTTTTATTAACTATCAAAGTACTATTTGTTTGTGCTTCATTAATATCATCAAATTCTTGTAACTGTGCCTCAATTTTATGTCTTTCAGAAAGAAGACTTTTGTAATTTTTATCTAATACTTCACCTTGTTTTTGTCTTTCTTGGACCTGTTTATCATAAATTGGCTCTCCTTTATTTATTTGTTGTGTTAATTTATTATTTAAATGTATTAATTGTTGATTTAATTTTTTTAAAGTATTCAAATAATATACTTCTGGAGGAACAATAGCATTTGATGATTGTTTTGGTGATAATTCACCATTTACATCTTTCATTAATAAACAAGTGCTACCATTTACAAAATTAGCACCAGTGCAACTGGAATTTGCCGAGCATTTATTTTTACATCCAGCTATATTATTTGTTTTAGTAGGATTAACAAGGTAATTTTGACCATAAAAAGTATTTTTTAAAACAAAATATTGTGAATTCCCACTTGCGTCTTCGGTGTTCCCACTTGCGTCTTGAGTTTCAGTCATAGTATTCAGATAATTTATATAATTCGAACGTGCTTGGTTATATTGTGTTAAAACATTATTATATTCTGTGCTAATATTCTCTAAATTTAAAATAACTGAACCAGTATTATTTAAATTTTGATTGTGATTTTCATTATTAGTTGTATTTGACATTATTATATATAAATAAAAAGAAAACAAAAATTATTTTTTACATCTATAAAAATATAAAAAAGTGTATAAACCTATACTAAAAGTTGTTATTGTAAATAATGTAAAACCAGATGTGCTGTCGTTACAGCATTTTATAATACTAGAATCATTATTTTTATTAATTAATTCACGCATATTTTTTTTAAATACATAATTTTCACAGTCTTTTTTAATAGAATTATTATAATTATGATTAGTTTTTATAATATATTCACTAAATATTGAATAATTCGATAATGGTTTAAAATTATTTCTTATTTTAGAAAACATTTTATTTAAATTATAAAATGTTTTAAATTAAAATTAATTAACTAATTAACTAATTAACTAATAAACAGCCATTTGTCCTTGATTTTGACCCTTAAATATTTTTGTAATAAGAACTAATGAAAGTACTGTTCCTAATCCTAAAGAGAAATTTTTTAAATATTGTAAATTATACATATCTTTATAATTAGTAATCATCGTATCAGAACCATCATATGTATCCTCAACAATTCCTAATTTTTTTTTAAGAGGTTCATTGCGTTTTTTAAGTATTTCAATTAATTTATTCAATTCCTGATAATCATTATTAATTTCATTAACATTTTTATCAACATCTCTTGAAGTTCTAAGAAGTGATGTATATAATTCTTGTATGTTATTTTTAATATTATCATACATTTTTTGATTTTCGCTAATTTGAGGATTCATATTATAAAAAACAAAATATTTATTAAAATCATCTAAAATAGGTCCTAATTGTGATTGAATCGTATCTAATTGTGTTAAAAAAATACTTGGTTTAGGAAAAGAATCTAAAATATTATTTTTTGTATAACTATCTAATAAATCCATATTAATATATACAAAGCAAATTAATATTTGCATTTATTATTAAATATAAAACCTAAATGCAAACTCTATAATATACCGCTTTAATAGATGTTTTACTAGACCGTGTAATCTCACATACATTGCCTGGTCTTAATCCTATTACTTGTGCTACTGGGTCAAATCTAGAAATTTCTGGAAATTCATTTCTATCCTTTATATTATATTTCATCATAACATCACTAATTTCTTTATTTGTCATAACGCGGTGTGGCGGAACAAGAATATGATCTAAAATATTAAACTGTAATCTTTTTATATTTTGAATGACTATAAATATACCTTCTTTTTCCCAAATGTGTTTTAGTTCGTTTATTAATGTTTCATTCATATCTTCTTTAATAATAATAAATAGTGTATCTTCTTTTGTCAAAATTTGTTCAAGATTAAATAAATCATCAATCATCTCTTCAAGGTTTTGTTTTTTAATTAGTTTTGCTAAATAATAACTAATATAAATCTTACTTTTCCTATTTGTTATTTCATCGGGAATATCTTTTTCTAAAAGCATATCTAGTTGATTATTTTGTAACATAGAATTTACCTCGTTAATACTAAAATTCGCATAATCAGCTACATTGTAATTTTGTCTTTTCATTAAATCTAGCACATTTTTTCTGGAAGTATATACAGAAGATATTAAACTGCTAGTGGAATTCTTATTTTTATTGCTAGGTGGCTGTTGGCTCTTCATATTTATATATTATAATATTATCATTATAATATATTTTTAATTCAATTTTATTTAAATATTAATAATTTAAATATTAATAATTTAAATATTAATAATTTTTCTTGTATCCGAGTTGTTGGAACTAGAACTATCTTTGTTTTCATTTGAATCACTAGGTTTATCCTCTTTTGCTTCAGCCACATTCAATATACTTGATTGTGGTTCAGCAAAGGTAACTTCTTTTGATTCTGGTTTCATATCACTATTTACAAGTGTATTTTGATTATCTAATGAAGCAGGAATAAATGGAATATTTAAAGACTGTTTAGGAGGCAAAACTATTTCACCTGTTGGCAAAACTTGAGACCCAGTTGGTAATTCTTCGCCTTGAACTATTATGGGCGAATCTTGGGGATTATAAGGTGGTGAATCTGGATTATAATCTGGTGAATCTGGTGAATAATATGGTGAAGCTGGCTTATTATAATCTGGCGAATCTGGAGCATAAAGCGGCGAGTTTGGAGCATAAAGCGGCGAGTTTGGAGCATAAAGCGGCGAATCTGGATTATAAAGTGGCGAGTTTGGAGCATAAAGTGGTGAATCTGGAGCGTATTCATTGTTTTCATTTTCAGACGGTGTATCTCGAGTAGGCAAAATCGGAACTTCCTGAGGTATATTAAATTTATTAATATTATCTATTTTTTTACTAATATTTGTTGTATACATTGAAATAATATTTTTAATATCCTTTTCATCAGTTTTAAGCAATTTATTGATATTATCTGAGTAAGACATGCTTGTCAATTGATCAACATTTTCATCTGTAATAATCCTCATTTGAATATTCATGGTTTGTAATTCGTGTATCAATAATTTAAAAGAATATGGTATTTTTACTAAACTGAATGAGCGTCCAAATTTACTTACATTTTTAATATTCATCGTTCCATCTGGATTAGTATGGAAATTAATTGGACCATCCGCAAATGGACTTAAAAATATATTTTTCGCCTCATTATAAATCGCAATTGCTCCAGTTTTATTACAAACCGCCATGTAATATTCATCGCCTCTTACTAAAAATGATTCATTAAGGAAATACGATAAACCGTGTGCCAATACACCATCACGCTCCATTTCTCCAATACGAAGCCCACCATCATTTGCTCTTCCTTGGACGGGTTGTCTTGTTAATCCAGTGTTCGGTCCTCGTGCACGGTAATTGATTTTATCTTTAACCATGTGTTTTAAACGCATATAATATGTAGGTCCAATATAAATATTTGACTCTAATTGCTCACCTGTCATGCCATTATACAATAATTGATTGCCACTTGAATGAAACCCAGCTTCCACAAGCATTTTTCCATACGTTTGATGATTGGAACCTTTCACTTGAAAAGCGGTACAATCGCCAAACATGCCATAATTAGTGCACGCTTTGCCAAATAAAGATTCTACAATTTGCCCTATAGTCATACGAGATGGAAGCGCGTGTGGATTAATTATTAGATCAGGTCTAATTCCATCTGCTGTAAAAGGCATGTTTTCCTCTGGAATAATTAAACCAATTGTGCCTTTTTGTCCTGCCCTACTGGCCATTTTATCGCCTATTGCGGGAATTCGTTCTTCACGAATTCTAACTTTAGCAATATTAAACCCATCCTCTGAATCCGTTATAAAAGATTTATCTACGAAACCGAGTTGTCCTTTTTTTGGTTTAACAGAAGCATCTGTCCATAAATCCTTGTTTTCAAGATTTGACGAAATTTTACCAATTAAAATCATTTTATCATTTACCGGAGTGTTTTCTTTAATCATTCCATAATCATCTAATAAACTATAATCATAACCAGGTTTTGTACCCGTAACTTTATTTTTTTCAATATTTGCGAATTTAGAATTAGACAACCCTGAAACTTTCGAACTTTCTTCTCTTTCTTCATACATAGAATAATAGGTAGTCCTAAAAATGCCACGATTTAATGCGCCCTCATTAATTAAAATCGCATCTTCTACGTTATAACCTGTATAAGACATAATTGCTACAATTGCGTTTATACCATATGGTTGCTCTTCATTATTTATATACTCTAAATATCTGGATTTAATTAATGGAACCTGACCATAATTTAATACGACACCCATTTTATCAATTCTCATTTGATAATTCGAGTGATACATTGAAACTGCTTGCTTACTTTGACCACAAGAAAAAGAATTACGAGCCACTGGGTTATTTTCTGGGTAAATAATTAAATTTCCCATAACACCTAAAATAAGCGAAGGATCAATTTCAATATGTGTATAATATTTACTTTTTTTCAAGTCTTCTTGTCTTACAGCAATCAAGGATGACTCTTCTTCCGCAGTATCTATATAATCAATGACTGCTTTATTTTTTTGTAACATTTCATATACCTCATCTAATTTAGAAGCTGCATCTTTATATAATTGATTTACTTGATATATTTTGTTCGATTTAATAGAATAATTTTCAAGTGATTTTTCTTTAATTCCAGAAACCAATTGTGTCCATGATAATTTTTCATTTTTGATTTTTTCCATAATATCCTTTCTATTAAAACTTTCTTTTTTGTTTTCATCTATATAATAAATTGGTCGTGATAATCTGCCAGCATCTGTGTAAATATTTATTTCATTATGTTGATAATTAAAAGAAATGCTTGTAAAAATCGGGATAAGTCCGTTACGCTTATATAATTTAAATGTATCAATTATTTCAAATGGCGAATCAATAGCACCAATCCAGTTTCCATTAACAAAAACCTTTGTGCTAATGGCTAATTGTTCGTGAGAACATTCCATAATAATTTTTAATGGAGTATTAGATCTTAACCAATTTATTATAGGAAGAGATGATGTACCGCTAGTAATATGTGCGGCAATTGACAAATGTTTATGTAAACCAATATTACCACCATCCGGCGTATCAATTGGATCAATAAATCCCCATTGAGAACTATTTAAAAGACGCGGTCCAACAACTTTTGCGCTTGAATCTAAAGGTAAATTAATCTTGCGTAAATGCGAAATAAATGTATACCAACTTAATCTGTTTAAATCTTGAACCGCTCCTAATCTTTTCGTGTGTGACTCAGAACCCCAGTTTCCTTTGAATGCCTTTTTAAAACCGGCTTCAACAATTCGGTCTTTAAAAAATTCTCTAATATTAGATTCAATTAATCCAATAAAATTGTCACCACGATATTTAGATGATTCTTTACTTTTATCGTCGCCCGCGCTCTTTTTTTTAGAAGGCTCATCAATTCCTTTGTATTCGCCTTTATGATAATAATACTCCTCGTCAATTTTTCTCGATATATCTTTCTTTTGTATTAAATAGTATTCGCGAAATAAATCGTAAATTAGGGAACCTGTTAATTCAACTCTTTTAAAACGGAAATTATCGCGGTCTGTTGGTTTTTCTTCTTTATTATAAACTTTTAATAGACGAAATACCATATTACCTAAAAAATATGCCTTTTCTAAAAAATTTAATTCGCCTACGTGTGGTAAAAAATAATCAGACAAAATCTCCAATGTACCAGAAATAGTATTTCTTTTTGTAAAAGAAGCAATGTATTTTAAAGCCGTTGTTTGATTGAAAATTTTATTAGCATCGTGAACAGAAGGAATAAATAAATCAATATAAGAGTTATTTTTATCCAGGTCTAATAGGCACGTTTTTATAATATCTTTATCTGAAATGACGCCTAACGCGCGCATTACTATAAATAATGGTACGGGTTTTCTAACATTAGGAATTCCTACTACAATTTGTTTGTTTGTAAAAGAAGGAGAAGGAGCGACAATTTTGACGGCAGTGGTTCTAATTGGTTTCGATGTATCTTCAGATACTGACCTAATTTCCGCGGAATTCAAATAAATATCATCCTCCTTATTTTGTTTTATATAAAGCATATTATCTGCAAATTTTTCCTGTGGAATTACTATTTTTTCTTTTCCGTCAATAATAAAATAACCTCCATAATCATTACGGCATTCACCCATATTAAATCGGGCTTCTCGCTCAAGACCACTCAAAATACACAAATTGGATTGTAACATAATCGGAAAACGCCCTAAAAATATTTTTTCCAAGGTAATTGTTTTTTCCATTTTTGTACCATTGTAATAATAGATAAAATCTACGTCAACATCATAATGAACCGTGGTTCCATATGTCATATTTCGTAAACGTGCGTCATTTGGATACATAAAATGAGAATGATTGTCGTCATAAATAATAGGTTTACCCAAATATATTTTAGATCCGTCTTTACCACCTAAATATAACATACATTCATTTCGTTGGGAATCTGGCTCACTTTCATCTTCTCTCTCAATAAACCGAATAGGATTGTTTTCATTCAAAATCCGATTAATTCCTCCATTAAAAAAATCGTTATATGATTCTAAATGATGATTTACTAAGTTATTTGGATTGTCTGTAAAATATTTGTGAATAATTTTCCAAGATATATCTTCCATTGTATATAATAATAATCATATTTTTTTAAAATGAAATTATTATTATATATATTTTACTCTAATTTTTTAATGTTTTTTTATTGCTATTATGTTTATTTCTTTTAGACAAAATTGTTTTGATTGTTCTCGAAGTTTTCGATGTTTTAAATTTATCTTCTATAGCAAAATCCGTCCAAGGTGCGGATGGTCTGTCTTTAATATAAGGTTTGAAAATTTCCCATTGCCTGTTTTTTTTAAAATATTCTTCTGCTATAAAAGGCATACCACATGAGTTACCAAACCGTGCTGAAAATGACATTTTCTTTGCCATATTTGTATCGGCAACACAACCATCACACGCACCATGAGGAGCAAAAGGTTTGGGACGGTCGGCTTGAGACATATATTCACGCGCATCTAAATCATAATGTGAGCAAACTGTTCTAGAACAAGGGTTATCATCTTTTTGTAAATAAACATCATAATGGTCAGCTATTATTTCTTTAGCTACCTCAATATTAATTTTACCCTTATGTGTATCCATTAAATCATTTAGACGCACTAAACGAGCTCCTTGATGTCTTCTTATGTCATACATACCTGAATTTCCGCATTCTAAATTTCTTATTTTAGGATCATAAGGAGCATTAAAACCAATAAAAAACCCATTTTTTGTTCTTTCAATATTATTATATTTTAGACCTAATTCAATTCTCATAATTTCATTTGTATTTATATCACCAAATAACCACGAATTTGCGTAATCACCCGAATTACCGTCTAATAGTATTTTAACATAGTCATCTAGTGAATCACCATATTGCATGGCTTTTCTAATTCGATAACCTATAGGTATTTTTTTTTCATAAACGTTAAAACCACCAATAGTTGTTTCAGTTCCAATAATACCTTTTTCAGTAACAAAGAAATCTGTAGCACTCCATATCCATCCAGGCGAAGTTTGCATTATAAAACGTGAACCTTTTGAAGGATTTAAATCTAATATAATGTTTGAATATTGTCCATCAATATAATCTGTAAAGGAGTTATGAGCTACTACAATTTTACCATCTGTTGTCCAATCGCCTACAGCAATGAAAGCGCTACATTTATCCTTTGCTAAAGAGGAACCGCCTTCTTTACCACCAGCCGAACCATTTTTCCAACCATACCAATATGACATAGACATATAAAAATTCCACGCAATTATTTCATCAATGGTTGTTTTAGTTCCTGCGGCGTTAAATCCGTCAGCAATTCCTTCCATTTCTTCATACAATTCAGTAAATTCGTTTTTGGTCATTTCTTTAAAATCGTCATTAATTATTTTAATCATATATTCCCATGTTTGTCCGTAGCTTTCTAAAATAAAGAATTCTAACATCTTTTGAATTTCGGCAAATTGTTTTGCGCATAAATAACCATAAGCATATCCTCTTTCTTTTGGCTCACCTTTTACAGATATAAACATCCATTCATTTTTCTCATAACTAAAACCGTTTTTAATTTTCATTATATATTTAATATATATTTTATATATTAAATAATTGTATTAAATTGTATGTAAAATTTTACTAAATTATTTATTTATCATAATAATACCAATAATAACAAAAAATAAAACATATGGAAGTAAAACTAGTAGCCATGATACATTTGTATATCCATCTTTACATATTAAATTAAGAATCCATGTCCAAAACATAATGTAAATAAATTTAATAACAAATACAATAGATGTATTTGGAACACGACAAGAAAATGCTCCTACATTATAACTATGTTCATTTCCTAAATTTTGTAGTAAAATCAAACCTACTGATATAAATGAAATAATAAAATATACTAATGCGGGTTGGCACAATTCTTTTAATGATTTTGGAAAAGCCATTTAATTTATATATATAAATAATTATTATTATATAATATTAGAAAAATAGAAAATAGAAAAAATTATATTTTACTTCCAGTTGTGCCTACTAATTGTCCTCGCCACGGCATCGGATTTACTGGTGCTGACGTTCCAATAAGTGTATTATAAGCTGAACCAGCACTGTATGACAATCCTCTTCCAAAATTAGCTAAATCTTGTAATAAAAAATTAGAGAAATTACCACCTTTTTGTAATGATCTTCTTGTTTTTGATTTTATGGATTTTGATCTACGCATTTTTCTTCCTCCTTTTGAATAAGGAGGATTAACACCTGATACCTGTGTTTTTAGTTGGATGTCAACAGGTGTATACGTATTCACAGGATAATGATTCGCATTGTTAGCAGATGGCCAATTAGTAGCCGTCCATGGACTTCCAACAAAACTACTTGACCCACCTCTATGACCACCGTCAAACAATTTACTTAATCCAGAACTACCGCAACCACAACTACCTCCGGATTGATATTTACTGCCTAATACTATATATGGATTCGGTGGTGGGCCTTGAGAAGGATAAGGGGTACACTGACCTCCTAAATACTTACATTTTTTTGTAGAACAACCGCGCATATTATATTTGGGTCTTTTACCAGCCTTAGTTTTGTTCCTTGTCATTTATACTATATACACAGAAATTATTCAATATCGACATGTGTCAATAAATGTCTTCTACAACACATTTTATTTAATCCAAGTTCATCCATTACTTCACCTTCGGGTGTTTTTTCATGAAATTCTTTTGTTAAATACAGGACTTTATCAATGTTGCTAGACCCATCATTTATATTTACTTGTTTTGCCAACTTTCTTTTACGAACTTCTTCGATATAGTATCTATATTTATTAGCGATTACCATACCGCATGTAAAGCATTTAACAGGAATTATCATTCTTATATATAACTATTTATATTATTCTAATATCTTTTAAATTAAAATCAATTTTTTATTTATAGAAAAATAACAAATAACAAAAAAACAAAAAAAAATAACAAAAAACAAAATAACAAAAATAATGAAATCAAATGATATAATTTAAAATATCAATTTAATTTATAATGGCAAAATCGCGTAAAAATAGAAGCACAAAAAACAATACAAGTAAATTTTTAAAGACTATTGGAAAAACCAGTAAAAAAGCTGTTCCTCTTATTAAATCAGGATTAAAAACAATCGGTGTAAAAGCCACACCTATTGCCAAAAAGGGTGCGAAAGATTTATACGGAGCATTAAAATCTGGATTTGATTTAGGCATAAAAGGAATAAATTCTTTAACAAAAAGTGCGAAGAAATCTAGGAAAAGACGACGCTAATAATTTAATAAAGAATTAAAATCATTTTATATTTCACGTATTTGATACCCCTTTGTCGTTTTTACCTTTTTATGTTGCGAACCAGAACTATGAATTTCATTATGACATTTTTCACATACTGTAATTAAATTCGCCAAATTGTTTTTATGAAAAACTGAACCATTATTATTTATAATTCCGTCATTATTTGCGCCCGATTGATGTTGCAAATGATGAACTTCCGTCCCCATATATATTCCGCATTTTTCACAATTATTCATAATTTTTTTAGCATTAAAATGCGAAGATTTTTTCGACAATAAACTGTCGCTTTCCGGATGATATTTCATACGAATGTTATATGCATCATTTAAAAAATCTTCAGGCAAGCTTAGCGATTTACACACTTCTAACCCATACATACTATTTCCTGGTCCATCACGTAATTTGCGGTCATAAATAAGGACATCTTGTTCTTTATTGTATATTACCGACATATGTTTCAATGAAAGATTTTGTAAATCATTAATTTCATCATAATCTACTATCTCATGTAAATGCGTAGCAAAAATAAAACTACTTTTCAATTGATTCAGCCTTTGAATTCCAGCCACAAAAATACTAATTGCCGAAGAAATTTCAGTTCCAGAACACAACTCGTCGCCCAAAACTAAACTGTTTTCATCCGCAAGACGCAAAATAGTGCGTAATTCTGACATCTCTACCGCAAAAGTAGACAAACCCTTGAAAATATTATCGTTTCCAAGAATACGAGTAAATATATAGTTATAAGGTTTATAAGTAAACTCCGTACAAGGGACAAATAGTCCTGACTGAGCCATAATGAGAGAAATACCAAGCGCCCTAATAATACTTGTTTTACCCACCGCATTAGTACCATACAGTAAAATGCCATCTGTATGACCATTACCAATAATAATGTCGTTGGTTACATAAAGTTCATTGGTTTGTAGTCTCTCAATAAGGCAATGTCTTAACGCCTTTGCATTTACAAACGATTTAGTTGCTTGAACAATTTTAGGCTTACAATAATTATATTTTTTAGCAATATTAGCCTTTCCATAAATAACATCAATAAGTGTGATAAAATTAATAATGCTTTCCATTTTATACTGAAACGACTCAAACTTTTCGACAAATTTGTAATAAACGTGCGTTATTAATTCCTTCATTTCAACCTTGATTGAAGTAATTGTTTTACAAATACCCTTTATTTGTTCGTCTTCAATAATGTTATTCGAGGCGGTTTGTTTACTGAATATGAATTGTTTTTTAGACACTTTAAAATCAAATTCTTTGTTTAAATTCGATTCTCCATTTAAATTCGATTCTCCATTTAAATTCGATTCTCCATTTAAATTCGATTCTCCATTTAAATTCGATTCTCTATTATATTTTAACTTAACAACTGTTGCTATTTGAGGTAAATTATCCTCTAATAACTTACACCGTCTACTAGTACAAATTAAACTGAAATTGTTCTTTTCAGTTTCGTGTATTTTAATAAATTCACTTGTTTTTCCCTTGTCTAAAATAAGGCTATTCAAATAGTTTTTAATAGATTCTAGTTTTTCTTCAGATGCTTTAATTGTATCTTTTTTATTATCTAATTCAGTGTCAACGCCTATATTTATAAAATTTATATCAAAATTTTGCGTTTGAGTTAATTCAATTTCTTCGGCTAATTTAAGATCTATATTTTGCTCTATAAATTCCATTACATTATCACAATATAGGTCAATTTTACTTGTATTCGCATCAAAAAATGTTAAATAATCTGTTATAAAAATCGATTTGTTATTTTTCACAATAAAATTATAGATGTTTTTAATAATTGAAACATTATGGTATAACCCACAAAACAATTTCGGTGATATTTTTCTTAAAAACACTTGCCTTTCGCATTTTGAAATGTCTTTAATGGTAGACAAATTTTGTCTTAAAAAATCATTATAAATAATGTAATTATCTAAATAGTGTTCAGTAATATTATATTCTCGCTCTAAATTGATTACGTTTGTCGTAGGGTTTAAAAAAGAATAATCAAACTTTCTTTTTCCCATAGGAGTCAAACATTCATTCAGCATTTTCATTACAGAAGAATATTTACCAGTATAATTATTGTCATCAATAATATTTAATTGTTTCAATGAATGGTTTGCTAATATTAAACGTGACGAGCAATTTTCAAAAACAGGTTCGCTGATTTTTGAAACAAGATGTTGATTATGCTGATATACAAAATCAAGTAAAAAACAAAAAGATTGTGTAGCTATATCATTATCATAAAAATTTTGAATGAAGGACTCATAATTATCAATTTTAAAAAACTTACATAATATTTCCTTTTGATAGCTTTGTTTTTCGCAGTTTTTAGCACGTAACAAAAACTTGCTATCTTTTACATTATTAGATTCTTCATCCTCAACCATAACAATTTTGTGAATCGAACTACTTTTTATATTTGCGTAATTAATTATATCATCTATTTCTTTATTTGGCAAATTAGATATAATTATAACTTCACTTGGATTATAAATTGATATAAATCGCTCTAATTCATCATACGTAGTTGGATTATTAATATAAACTTCTTTAAACTGGAAAATACTTGTTTTACCAGTATAAATATCAATATTAGAAACACCTACTATTACATGCTTCCCCTTTTGAAATATTTTATTATTAACCAGGCTTACCCATATACATGTTAAATTATTTGTAAGTTTTTGGGTTTCATTCGAAAAATATGTCCCTGGACTAAAAATACCGGCAAGACTACGTGTAGTATTTTTAGCTGCCTGGTCCTGAGTATAAACGATTGATGTGAACCCAGATTCTTGTAGTTTTTTTATATATTTTTCAATCATAATGTCTTTGAAACCTGCCATAACAACATTATCTTTACCAACACAAACGTTCTTCTCGACGACATTTAATTCGCATATACGAGAGAAATCTAAGATTTGACTTCCTGTTATTAATCCGGACTTCTTATCTAAAATTCCATATACTTCAAAGAATGAACCTACTTGCATTAATAATACAGAATTATCACCATAATCAACCTTGTATTTCTTTGTTAAATCAAAATATTCTTTTATTAGTGCCATTTATGAACTATAATATATTATATTGTAATCTTTAATATATTATTAATTATCTTTTTTACAAATCGCTGTCGTGTTACAAATCGCTGTCGTGTTACAAATCGCTGTCGTGTTACAAATCGCTGTCGTGTTACAAATCGCTGTCATCTTTCATAAAATTGTGAAGTAATGTATCTTTATTATTATTTGTAATTTCACCTGCTAACATTGCCGATTCATATATTTTTCTGACAACATCATTTGGTGCATTACTTCCAATTTTAATTAAATTATGTGTTCTTAGGTATTTTTTAATATCATTAATAGGTTCCTTTTTAAGGTCTTTTTGTGCTGCTAATACTTTCTTTCTAGTTTGTCTATCTTTTAATAAAATAGCCACTGTTTTTTGATTCTTTGATTTTCCGAGTGTATATATTTTACGAATAGATTTTGTATGAATTCTTTTAATTTTTACATCGTGTGTTTCGTCTTGACCAGCATTTTGTATTATTATATTATTGTTAGATGACGCATTATTTATATTAGATGATGTATTATTATTCGGTGTTATATTATTATTTTGTGCGGTTTCTACTTCTGAAAACGATGTGCTAATTTTATCTGTATTGAAAGAAAAAAATGGTTTTTCGTTATCCTTTTTTGTATCAATTAAAATATTATTATTTTCGTTTAATTTAGGTTCTACAAAAGTTTTATTATTATTTATTATTGGCTCAGATAATACAGGAGCAAATGTGGGTTGTCTATTTTCTTTTTGTTTTATTTTTTCCTTCAATTTAGATAATCTTTCTTCTCTTTCATTTTTATCATGTATTATAGTATTGTTTGAAACAGTTAACGCTAAACGAGGATTAGATACCACCTGATTATTTCTTTGAGTCCACGTTCTATAGGTCGGTTTAAAACCACCTTTTAAAATACCATAAGGCACATCACTATTGGGCTTTTGTTTATTTAATTGTTCCGTAGTAACACTTATTAATGGACTTTTTAATTCTTCTGGTAATTCAATATTGACATAAGGTGAATTTGTATTTGTATTTGTATTAGTAACTTGTTGTGAACCACCATTTATGTCAGAATATATACTCTTATGTTTTATTGTTTTTCTATCTATTTCTTGTTTTCTTTTGTCATATGTTTTTTCCTTTTGTTTCTCTTTTGAAAGTGAATTTAAATACTCAATAGATTCATTAAATTCATTACTATAACTATTAATATCAACTAATCTTGGACTAGAAAAATCTTGCGATTCTTTTTTAGAATTTACTTCTAAATCTTTTATTTCCTTATATTTATGTTCTTTAATTCTTTTTAACAATTTATTTTTTATGATATTTGGTGATATTATAGGGGAAATAACAGGTTTTTCTCTTTTTTCTCTATTTTTCTTTGTTTTACCTCCTACATTAAATAAAGCAGGATTGATTTCTATTTTTTTGAAACTTGACATAATTATTATAATAAAATTAATTAAATTTTATAATAAAACTAATTGCTTTTATATGTTTTTACTTTTATTTGTTTTTACTTTTATTTGTTTTTACTTTTATTTGTTTTTACTTTTATTTGTTTTTACTTTTATTTGTTTTCTTTTTACTTTTATTTTTTGTTGAATTATTTGTTTTCTTTTTCTTTTTATTTTTTGTTGAATTATTTGTTTTCTTTTTCTTTT